>QFCD01000842.1_pt1 | contig 141263 bp, 131 predicted proteins | sample 5346081 | NCBI WGS metagenome assembly QFCD01 (sample SAMN09062251, study PRJNA434731) | Human gut metagenome, whole genome shotgun sequencing project. | isolation source: stool timepoint A gemcode assembly | host: Homo sapiens | collected 2015 | reverse complement strand
GGGGGGGGGGGGGGGCCGCGGGCCGGCCGGGGCCGGGTGCGCGCGGCGGCCCCAGCCCGACTCCAGCGCGGCATGGCCGATCATGAAGTTGGCCGGAATGCCGGTTTCCTGCGCGGCCTGCGATGCGTGGTCGATCAGCTTGTTGTAGAAGCTGCTCATGCGCTCGCCCCGCGGCTCCGATGCCACCGTCGACAGATCGACCTCCGGCGGCGCGCTTGGGCTCTGCGCCTGCGCGTCCGCCTGCTTGCGCAAGGCGGCCAGCGCACGCTGCACGCGTTCTTCCAGGCCCGGGCGGGGCACGGTGCTGATGCCCGAGCCGTCGTCTTCCGTGCCGGGCGCGACGGCTGCGGCCATGCTGTTGAGCGAAGAACGGGCGATGGCCTTGGCGGCATCGCTGGTGGCACCGGCGGCCCCTGGCAGCGCGGTATTGGTCGCCGTCGTATTGGACAGCGCAGTATTCACCTTGCCACCCGCATCCGGGTTCACATGGTTGGCCTGACGCAGCATCTGCTTCAGAAGCTGGTCTGCCACGCCCACGCCGCGCGACGCCATGGTCTGCGACAGCTGCTGGTCGAGCATCGACGTGTACATCTTGCTCGAAGACGAATCGAGCGGCCCGTTCTGCGGCGATGCATCGCGCATCTGCTTGAGCATCATGTTCACGAAGATCGCGTCGAACTGCTTGGCGACGGTCTTGGCCGCGCCAGTCGGATCGGTACGCGCCGTTTGCTTGAGCGACTCGAACCCGCGGGAATCGAGCGCCAAGCGGCTGGTGAGGTCGGTTTGGTTCATCGTGGCCTCCGCAGCGTCAGATGATTTCCAGGTCGGCGCGCAGCGCGTTGGCCGCCTTCATCGCCTGCAGGATCGAGATCAGGTCTTGCGGGTTGGCGCCAATCGCGTTGATGGCCTTGACCACATCCGCCAGGTTGGTGCCGCCCTTGACGTTGATGAGGCTGCCGCCTTGCTGCTTGACCTCAATGTTCGAGCGCGCGCCCGCTTGTCCATGTACAAGATCAGCGATGCCAGTCCCAGACCGATCAACGCCCCAAAGAACGCCCCGACGACGCCCCCCGACAGGCCCCCGAGCAACAGACCCACGATTCCGAATATCCAACGCATCGTTCTGATTGTCCTGGTTTGGATAGGAAAACCATGCGCCGACTGGCGCACGCACCGCTCATATACCGCAAACAGCCGCCGTTGGGAATGCGGCCCGCCAATACCGTCAGCTTCATCGGCCCGTGCGACAATGCGCGCTTTGCCAAAAACGGCCCATTTGCCGACCACCCGCATGGCCCTGAAATCCACGATCTACAAGGTCGATCTGCAGATCGCCGACATGGATCGCCACTACTACGCCAACCACGCGCTGACGGTCGCCCGCCACCCGAGCGAGAACGACGAACGCATGATGGTGCGTGTGCTCGCCTTCGCCCGCCACGCCAGCGAAACGCTCGCCTTCACACGCGGTCTGTCGGAGCCCGACGAGCCCGAGCTCTGGCAGCGCGACCTGACCGACGCCATCGAGTTGTGGATCGACCTGGGCAACCCCGACGACACCCGCATCCGCAAGGCCAGCAACCGTGCGGAGCAGGTCGCCGTCTATACCTATAGTGGCAACGCGAGCCGCGTGTGGTGGCAACAAACCGAGACCAAGATCACGCGCTTTGCCAACGTGTCGGTGTACGAAGTCGCGGCGGACACGGTGGCCGCGCTGGCCGCCATGGTGGAACGCACCATGCGTCTGCAAGTCACCATCCAGGACGGCGACATCTGGATCGCCAACGACGCGGACAACGTTCACGTCCAGCTCGAAACGCTGAAGGCCGCAGACGCTGCCTGAGACCTTTCCCCACATCACCCACGTCACTCCACGAGGCTCATCATGACCATCGAAACCACCGCAAGCGGCCTGCAATACGAAGATGTCGTCGTCGGCGACGGCGCTGAAGCCACGGCCGGCAAATACGTCACCGTGCATTACACCGGCTGGCTCTACGAAAACGGCCAGGCCGGCAAGAAGTTCGATTCCAGCAAAGACCGTAACGACCCCTTCGCCTTCCACCTGGGCGGCGGCATGGTCATCAAGGGCTGGGACGAAGGCGTGCAAGGCATGAAGGTCGGCGGCACGCGCAAGCTGATCATCCCGGCAGCCCTGGGCTACGGCGCACGCGGCGCCGGCGGCGTGATCCCCCCGAACGCAACGTTGCTTTTTGAAGTCGACCTGCTGGAAGTCTGATCCTGCGCTAGAATCCGCCCCGGCTTGCGATGCGTCACACGGTGCATCACGAGCCGCCTCCCCCGGCGGGGTGGCAGAGTGGTCAATGCTGCGGCTTGCAAAGCCGTATAAGACGGTTCAATTCCGATCCCCCGCCTCCAGTTTTCCGGCTGCCCACGCTTCACCGTTGCGGCCGCGCCATAGTCAAGCCTCTGCCTACACTCGCAACGCCCTGTTTCCGGGCCATCGGGCGTCCGCCTGCGTGACCAGTCTTTACGATTGCTCTATGCTTGCGACATGGCCGTCACCCGAGAGGATCTCGAACAGAACCGGTTGCGCGCCGCCCTGGGTGATTCGCCCGTCGCGTCGTCGTTGCTGACCGAGGCTGCGCTGGAAGCGTCGCTTGCATCGACGCTCGCGCGGTTGTCGGCTGCGCCCGGGGATTGCCAAGACGCCTGGGTGTTCGGTTACGGCTCGCTGATCTGGAACCCGATGATCTTCCACACCGAGGCCGCCCGCGCCACGGTGCACGGCTATCATCGGGGTTTCTATCTCTATTCCCGCATCAACCGCGGCACCTGGGACAATCCGGGGCTCGTACTCGGACTGGACCGTGGCGGCAGTTGCCGAGGCGTGGCCTTCCGCGTACCGCGCGACCATGTCGAGCATGAATTCCGCGTGCTGTGGCGCCGAGAAATGCTGACCGGCGCGTATCTCCCTCGCTGGCTGCCGACCGACATCAACGGCAAACGCGTCCTGGCGCTGGCCTTTGTCATGAACCGAGCGCACGAAGCGTACGCCGGCCGCCTGCCCGACGAGCGTGTGGTCGGCTGCCTGCGGAATGCCGTCGGGCTGTACGGCCCAGCGCGCGAATACCTGCAGCGCACGCTGATCGGCCTGGCCAGCAACGGGTTGCACGATCCGTATCTGGACCGCCTATGGTCGCGCCTGCAGGCGATCGACGCGGCAAACGGCTCCTCCGCCACCACGGAGGCAACCGACGCAACGGACACGGCACCGCTGCCCGATCCCTATCTCAGCGCCTGAACCCGCCCGCCATGCTCATCGCTCCGCATCCTGCGCTCAACCAGCTCATCGGCGTCATGCTGGGGATGGCGCTGGCGGTGGGCGACATGGCCAACGCGTGGCAGGAGCAGCATCTGCCGATTCTGCACGTCGCCGCCAGCGCCAGCGGGAAAGCGGCACCCGTTGCGACCCACGCCGCGGACACCCGCCCCGTGCGCCGCAGCGACCCGGCCACGCGTGACCGCGACCTGATCCTTGCCGCCCAGGCCGGCAACACGATGGCGATCCAGTCGTTGCTGGCCGAAGGCGCCAGCCTCAAGGCGCGCGACGCCGATGGCCGCACCGCGCTCATCGCTGCCGTCATGGCGCACATGGGCGCGGCGGCACGCCTCCTCATCCAGGCCGGTGCCGACGTCAACATGCAGGACAACACGCAGAACAGCGCCTTCCTGCTCGCTGCCAGCCAGGGCGATGCGGAAACGGTGCGCCTGGCGCTTTCGCACGGCGCCAACCTGCGCGCCACCAACGCTGACGGCGACACCGCGCTCATCCCGGCCGCGCGTCGTGGCTATGTCGAAGTCGTCAATGAACTCGTGAAGGCCGGCGTTCCACCCGATGCCACCAACAACCTGGGCCTGACCGCGCTGATCGAAGCCGTGGCGCTGGGCGATGGCAGCGACAAATACGAGAAGACCGTGCAAGTTCTGCTGGACGGCGGAGCGGACCCGAACCTGGCTGACCGCGGTGGCGTCACGCCAATGCGGCATGCGCGCCAGCGTGGTTTCCACGGCATCGGTGCACTGCTCTTCAAAGCGCGCGGACATTGAAAAAGGGGCCACTCGGGCCCCTTTCTCTTGCTGCGCGCCTTAAGCAGCGGCCGGTTTCCCGGCTGCTTCATTTCTTGCGTTTTCCTGCTCCTGCAGCGTGCGCCACATCACCTTGCCCGTGCCGGACTTGGGCAGCGCGTCCACAAACTCCACCACGCGCGGGTACTTGTAGGCCGCCATGTTGTCGCGCGCCCAGTTGATGATGTCGTCTTCGGTGGTCTTGCCCTTGGCGTGGGCCTTGAGTACCACCACCGCCTTGACCGACTCGCCGCGATACGCGTCGCGCGTGCCGATGATGCATGCCTCCTGCACGTCGGGATGCTTGTACAGCAGGCTTTCCACCTCGGCCGGCCAGACCTTGAAGCCCGACGCGTTGATCATGCGTTTCAGCCGGTCGGTGAGGAAGAAGTAGCCGTCTTCGTCCATCCTGCCAAGGTCGCCCGTGCGGAAGAACTTCTTGCCTTCGAATTCGATGAAGACCTCGGCGGTGGCCTGAGGCTTGCCCCAGTAGCCGAGGAAGACCTGCGGGCCGCTGACGATGATTTCGCCCACCTCGCCAATCGGCAACTCCTGCAGCGTCTGCGGATCGACGATGCGCGCATCGGTGTTGAACACGGGAATGCCCAGGCACTGCTGCTTGGCCCGATCAGCCGGATTGCTGTGCGTCGGCGCGATGGTTTCCGACAGGCCGTAGCCTTCCTGGTAGGCGAGGTTGAAATCCTTCAGCAGGCGCTCCGCCACGGCCTGTGGCATCGCCGCGCCGCCGCCGCCGATGTAGGTGAGGCTCGACAGGTCGAACTCCGCGAGCTGCGGGCTCGCCAGGAAGTCGATGACCATGGTGGGGATGTTGGTCCAATGGGTGATCTTGTAGCGCGAGATCAGCCGCCCCGCGACCTCGCGATCCCAGCGCGGCAGCATCACGACCGTGGAGCCCATGTAGATCGGGGCGTTCATACCGTACTGCATGCCGGTCACATGGAACAGCGGGATGATCGACAGGCTCACGCCCTCCTTCGTCCCATTCGACCACATCGAGCCACCGACGATGTTGTGCATGACCGTGCGATGCGGGTGCATGCAGCCCTTCGGGAAGCCCGTGGTGCCTGACGTATATGGCATCACGGCTAGGTCGTCCGGCCCGGCCGTGTGAGGGCCGGGTACAAGGCGCTGCGCGAGCACGTCGTTCCATGCAACGGCGCCGGGCTGCGCCGGATGCCGCGCGGTGATCCAGGCGGGGGGTGCATCTTCGGGATATTCGTACGTGGCAGGCAGCGCATCGGCGTACGACGTGACCAGCAGGTGCCGGGTGCGCTGCGCTTCCGGCAGCTCGGCGTTGGCCGTCGTCACATTGACGGCCAGATCTGCGCTGCAGATGACCGTGGCAGCGCCCGAATCGGTCACGTAATGCTTGAACTCTTCGGGCCGGTTCATCGGATTGACCGGCACGACCACCGCATCGGCCCTCAAGATGCCGTAGTAAGCGGCCATGAACTGCGGACAGTTCTGCATGTACAGCAATACGCGATCGCCCTTCTGCACGCCCGCCACCTGCTGCAGCCAGCCCGCCACGGCCACCGCATCGTCGTGCAACGCTCGGAAGGTCGTGTGGCGACCGTAAAAAATGACTGCGTCCTTGTCCGGATAGCGTCGCGCCGACACTTCCAGGTTGTACCAAAGGCTCGTTTGCGGCGAGCTGATGTTGTGCGGCAAACGGCGGGGCCAGAACTGGAAGTGCGGTCGTGTCATGCCATGTCTCCGTGAATCTGTGTGTTGTTTTTACCGGATGGTATCCGAACGATCGTTCTATTTTCAACCGTTGCTCTGACATACGTTATCGCCGGGAGCAGGCAGACAGCAGACGGCCTCGCAACGAGCCGCTGCACCCCAAGTAAAATGCCTGATACCTCTCGCCGGCGCGTGTGCCGGCGCCATTGCCCCTCAGGAGAAGCCCGACGATGAGCGACATCACCTCGCAGAATTTCGCGCAGGAAGTGATCGAGACCTCTCGCCAGATTCCGGTGCTGGTCGATTTCTGGGCGCCGTGGTGCGGCCCCTGCCGCACATTGGGTCCGATGCTGAAAAAGTTGGAGGCCGAATACGCCGGTAAGTGGAAGCTCGCCAAGATCAACTCGGACGAAAACCCCGAGCTTTCTGCCCAGTTCCATGTGCGCAGCATCCCGTACGTGGTGGCGTTCGTGGATGGCAGGCCGGTCGACCAGTTCGTCGGCGTGTTGCCGGAAGCGCAATTGCGCGCGTTCCTGGATCGCGTGATTCCGCAACCCGCAGAAGTCGCCTATCGCGAAGGGCTCGCCGCGAGCCAAGCCGGCGAAACCGCCCTCGCGCGCGAAGCGTTCCAGAACGCGCTGGCCTTCGACCCCGGCTTCGATGCCGCGCGCTTTGCGCTGGTGAACCTGCTCCTCGACACCGGCGACGCGCATGCCGCGCAAGACGAATTCGCATTGCTCTCGCCCAAGGCGCCGCAGGACGAGCGCTATGCCCCGCTCGAAACGCGCCTGAGGGCCACCGAACGGGCCGATACGCTGCCCGATGCCGGCGCCTTGCGCACGGTCGTGCAAGCGCAACCGGACAATCTGCAGGCACGGCTCGACCTGGCACAGCAGTACATCGCCTGCCAGGATTACGAAGCCGCCCTGGAGCAATTGCTCGCCATCGTCGAGCGGGATCGCGCCTTCCGCGACGACATTGCGCGCAAGACCATGGTTTCGGTGTTCGACATGATGCGCGACGCGCCCCAGGCGGTATCACACTGGCGCCGGCAGCTTGCGTCCAAATTGAATTGAGGCAGCCATCATGCGATTGATCTACGTGGCCGATCCGATGTGTTCCTGGTGCTACGGCTTCGGTCCACAGTTGGCTGACCTGCGCAAGCGGCTGGCGGACACGCTGGGCGCACCGGCGCGTGTTACGGTCATCACCGGCGGCCTGCGCCCCGGGCAGCGCGAACCGATGGCCGCAGACAAGCGCGACGAAATCCTCCACCACTGGCATGCCGTGGCCGAACGCAGCGGCATGCCGTTCGACCAGTCGCCCGCGGTGGCGATGCGCCGTGACGGCTTCGTCTACGACACCGAACCCGCCTGCCGCGCCGTCGTCATGGCGCGCGAACACTGGGCTGAGGACGACGAACGCGTGCTCACCTTCTTCCATGCCATCCAGCACGCCTTCTACGCCGAAGGCCGCGACACCACACAGGCCGGTGTACTGCGCGACGTTGCGCTCGCCAATGGCGTCGAGGCGGAACACTTCGATGCCGTGTTCGACACGGATGCGCTACGCGATGAAACACGCGAAGACTTCCGCCTGTCGCGCCGCTGGGGCATCACCGGCTTTCCCAGCCTGCTGGCCGAACAGGGCGGCACGCTGTACCAGATCGGGCGTGGCTACGCCCCGTCCGCGGCGCTCTATGCGCGGGCGGTGGAAGTGCTGCAGCAACATCCCGCGCCGGACGCCGGCTAATACGTTTGCCCGTCGTCAAACTGTGGCGAGGCGGCCGTCGCTTAAGCTGACCGCCTCGCCCATCCAATTCTTCAGCCTGCCATGCCCGTGATCGAATGGTCGGAGGCACTCCAACTCGGAGACGCTGCCACTGACGCCAACCACGTCGAATTCTGTGCGTTGCTCAATGCCGTTGCAGATGCACCGGATGCCGAGTTCATTGCCGCGCTCGACGCCTTCATCGACCACACCGAGCACCACTTCGCTGAAGAGAACGGATGGATGGACGCGGCGGACTTTCCCCCGCGCCACTGCCATCGCGGCGAGCACGACAACGTGCTGGCGCTGTGCCGCGAAGTGCGCAAGCGCGCCGCCGCCGGCGACATGGACCTCGGCCGCAGGCTCGTGGCGGAGCTGCCCGCCTGGTTTGCCCAGCATGTCGACGTAATGGACCGCATGATGACGACGTATCTGGCGCAAATGGGCAATTCGGTGCGCAATATCGAGCACGTTGGCTGAACGCGGGTTGTCGACCGGCGATCTGCTGCCTAGAGTCAGAATGGCCCTGCCCGCTGGCCTTCGTTGCGCGGGCGTCCACTCCAGCCTGGGAGCGCCCATGAAGATCGTCAACGATGCCTCGTTTCAATCCGATGTGATCGACGCCTCGCAACGCAACCCGGTGGTCGTGTGCTTTGCCGCAGAGTGGAGCCACCCGAGCCAGGCCGCCGTGGCCAGCCTCGAGCAGATGGAATCGAGCTACGCCGGACGCGCCACGTTCGTCACCATGGACTTCGACGAAAACCAGCACACCGCCGATCGATACGGCGTGTCGGTCATGCCTGGTTTTGTGGTCTTTGCTGACTGCCAGCCGCGCGATGGATGGTCGGGCGTCTATGCCGACACCATCCGCGAGAAGCTGGATCAGGTCATTCCTCGATCAAGCAATACGCCATCAGACGCCGGCGATCGCCCGCAGCGCCGTTGACGCGGCCACCATCCCGAACACCGCAGTCACGCATACGGACGAACCAAAGCCCGCGCATGCCAGGCCTTGCGGCCCCTGCGCAGGCTGCGGTGCGGGCGGCGCGTTGACCACAGCAATCTCCCCTGCCGCCGCGAGGTCGTCGATGCCGGCGTGGCTCGCCTCGACCGGCAACTCGACGGCGCATGCCTGCTGCTCGGGTTCCGGATAGCGCAGGGGCTCGTCGGAAAACACTGCGTCAATACCGAAGCGGGACTTCGGGTTTTTCGAAAAACCATGCTGGCGGCGCAGGTTGCCGCGTACCTTGGCGAGCAGGGGATCCTGAATCGTGCGCGAGAGGTCCGTCACGCGAATGCGCGTCGGGTCCAGTTGCCCGCCGGCGGCGCCGCACGTCACAACGCGTTTGCCGTTGCGTTTGCAGAACGCAATGATGGCCGTCTTCACTTTCACCGCATCGATCGCGTCGATCACGTAATCGAACGGATGGCCGAGCAATGCTTCGACGTTCTCGACCGTCACGAAATCGTCAATGCGGCTGACCTCGGCGCGCGGATTGATCTGCAGAATGCGCTCTGCCATGGCGTCCACCTTGGCCATGCCATACGCGTCGCCCAGCGCGTGGATCTGGCGGTTGGTGTTGGACACGGCAATGTGATCGAGGTCGATCAGCGTGAATTTGCCGACACCGCAGCGCGCCACTGCCTCGGCCACCCACGAGCCCACGCCGCCGATGCCGATCACGCAAACGTGCGCCGCCGCAAAACGCTCAAGCGCTTGGGGGCCGTACAACCGGGCAACCCCACCAAAGCGGCGTGCGTATTCGTCATCGAGGATGGGCGGGTGCGCTGGCGCGCTGATTGCTACTGGGCTCATGACACAATTGAATCGTGGTTGCGCCGAACTATATATCAACGCGCGCGGTCGCATTTTTGTGCCAATACCGACAAAAACACGATGCGTACATCCGGCAAACTCGCCCTCGGACTGGTCATCACACCCGTGGTCATCGTGGCAGCGGCGGTCATCTTTGTGCTGACGTTCGACTGGAACCGCGCCAGGCCTTATCTCAATGATCGCGTCTCGCAAGCCATCGGACGCCCCTTTGCCATCAACGGCGATCTGGTGCTCACGTGGAAGAAGCCCGAAGGCGAATCCGGCTGGCGTGCTTACGTGCCCTGGCCTCGGTTCATTGCCAACGACATCACCGTCGGAAACCCGGATTGGGCCAAGCAGCCGAACGTGGCCACCATCCGGCAACTCACGTTTGTGCTGGAGGCACTGCCGCTGCTCACGCATCGCATTGTCATCCCGAGCGTCACACTCGACACCCCCGCGATTGCGCTTGAGCGCGACAAGCAGAACCGCAACAACTGGACGTTCGATCTGACGGGCGGAGAAGGCAACAACAAGAAGCCATCAGACTGGAAACTCGACCTGCGCGAAATTGCGTTCAGCAGGGGCTCGCTGGCGCTGGACGACGACATCAAGCGCATTCACCTGACGGCAACCGTCGACACCATAGACAACCAGACGCTGTACACCGCGGCTAACGGCACGGCCATCAAGAGCGCGGATCAGCCCGCCAAGGAGCCGGCTGCGTCCGGCGCCGCAGCCTCCGCTACCGCGGCACAGACGCCGGCGGCGCCGGATCCGCAGCAGCCTTATGGAATCGCGTGGACGGTCAAGGGCACCTATAACAACGCCGCCATCACGGGCAGCGGCAAGGCGGGCGGCGTGCTCCGCCTGCAGGACGCGCAACGGCCCTACCCGCTGCAGGCCGACGTGACGGTCGGCAAGACCCGCATTGACCTGGCCGGCACGCTCACCAACCCCGCCAGCCTGACAGCAATCGACTTACGCCTGCACTTGTCGGGCGCGAGCATGGCGCAGCTGTATCCGCTGACCGGCGTGGTGCTGCCGGATACGCCCCCATTCGACACGCGCGGCAGGCTGATCGGCGAGTTGCGTAAACAGGGTTCGACGTGGCGCTACGAGAAATTCACGGGCCGCGTGGGCGGCTCCGATTTAGGCGGCACCCTCGCCTATACGATGCGCGAGCCCCGTCCGCAATTGACGGGCGAGTTGGTTTCGCATCAATTGCTGTTTGCCGACCTCGCGCCCATCATCGGCGCCGACTCCAACGCCAGCAAGGCAAAGCGCGCTGACCCGAGCACCGACCCCGGCGACAGCAAGACCGTGCGCCAGCCTGCCGACAAGGTGCTGCCGGTGGAGCCCTTCCGCACCGATCGCTGGAACGCCATCGATGCCGACGTGAAGTTTACCGGCGAGCGCATCGTCCACACCGCAGATCTGCCGATCAACCATCTTGTTACGCACGTCAAATTGCAGGATGCGGTGCTCACGCTGGACCCGCTTAACTTCGGCGTTGCGGGCGGTACGCTCAGCTCCAACATCCAGCTCGACGGGCATGCCACGCCCATGCAGGCGCGCGCCGCGCTGGCAGCACGGCACTTCAAGATCAAGCAACTGTTCCCGAAGATCGAGTCCGTGCGTGCAAGCGTGGGCGAGATCAACGGCGATGCGCGGCTCTCGGCCACGGGCAACTCGGTGGCGGCACTGCTCGGCTCTTCCAACGGCGAGGTGAAGATCCTGGTGGAGCAAGGCACCATCAGCAAGTTCATCCTGGAAGCCATGGGGCTGAACGTCGGTAACGTGATCCTGACCAAGCTCTTTGGCGACAAGCAGGTCACCATCAACTGCGCGGCCGGCGACTTTGCCGTGAGCAATGGGCTGGCGCAGGCACGCACGTTTGTGGTGGATACACAGGATGCCGTCATCGACGTGACCGGCGCGACGAGCTTCAAGCAGGAAGCGCTGGACTTCACCATCCATCCGGATTCGAAGGGGCTGCGCGTGTTTTCGCTGCGCACGCCGCTGTACGTGAAGGGCACTTACAAGCATCCGGATGTGTCGGTCAACCCGGCCGTCGTGGCGCTGCGGGCAGGCGGCGCAGTGGCGCTCGCACTGACGGCGCCGGTGGCGGCGGTACTGCCTGTGCTTGAGCTGAAGCCGGCCCCCGAAAGCGCCTGCGGCAAGCTGCTCGCGGATGTGCGCCAACGCCCGATCGCACCGCCGCCCGGCCAGACATATCACAGCAAGAAGCCGGGCCGCACGCCGGAAGGCGATTTGAGATCGACGCAGCCCGACTCGGGCAAGACCGCAGCGCCGCAGCGTCGCGCAGGCCCGCCGTCGCGCGACCCGCTGACCACCGGCGGCTGAACCCCGCCGCCGGCACCATCGCCGCTACTGCGATGAACGCCGCTTTGCGATGGCTTCCGCCGTCACCGGCGGCGTGGCCGGGTCACCAAACTGGCGCGTGACGTAGTTCGTGAGGGCGGCAAGCTGCTCCTCCGACAACTGACGGGCAAAGGCCGGCATGCCGATGTGCTTGTCGCCAGCCTTGCGCTCAATGCCAAACAGAATCACCTGCACAAGGTTGGTCGTGTCCCGCGTGCCCACCGTGGAGTTGTGCAGCAACGGCGGGTAGTAGCCATCGGGCGTGCCGCGTCCATCGGCCTGGTGACACGACGCGCAATTGCCCAGATACAGCCGTGCGGCGTCAATCGTGGTCTCGATGGGCTTGCCGCGCAGCGTCGTCACATCGGTGGCGGGCTTGCCCCAATCCTGCCGTGCGCGTTCAAGGTTGTTGCTCACCGCAGGCACGGTCCGCAGATATTCGGCGATGGACTCGACGTCCTGCACCGTCATCTTCGAAAAGCTGTGCTGCACCGCTTCACCCATCGGCCCCGCGGCCTGGGCCACTCCGGGCACGCTGCCGGTACGCAGGTATTGGACGAGCTGCTCGCGCTTCCACGCGCCAATGCCGCTCGTTGGGTCCGACGTGATGTTGAAAGCCGTCCAGCCCGCGAGTGTTGAGCCCGCCAGATAACCGCTGCCGCGCTCATCCAGTGCCTTTTCCTGCATGGCGAAACCGCGCGGCGTGTGGCACGTGCCGCAGTGTGCCAGCCCTTGCGTGAGGTACGCACCGCGATTCCACGTCGGAGATTTGTCGGCCTTCGCTACGTACGGCTCGCTCTTGAGGAAGATGAGGTTCCACAGCTTGAGCGGCCAGCGCATGTTCAGCGGCCAACGGATGGTGCTGCGCGGCCGTCGGTTTTCCACCGCCGTGACGCCGTTGCGGAAGTACGCATAGAGATCGCGCATGTCCGCATCGTTGATCTTCGCGTACGACGGATACGGCATGGCGGGATACAGATTATTGCCGTCATCGTCCACGCCTTTTCGCACGGCGCGCTCGAATTCTTCGTAGGTCCATTTGCCGATGCCGGTCTTTTCATCGGGCGTGATGTTGCTGCTGTAGATTGTGCCCAGCATCGGGATCTGCATCGGCAAGCCGCCGGCAAACGGCTTGCCGCCCGGCGCCGTGTGGCAGGCTGCACAGTCGGCCGCAATGGCGAGGTATTCGCCGCGTTTGATCTGTGCGGTGTCGGCCGGCGTGTCCTTCGCCCACGCATTGGCCACCAGGCCGGCGAGCAACAGCAGCGAGAAGGAAGCGATCGCTTTCATCTCACGCCTCCTTCTTCAGTTGATCGGCAATCCGCAGGGCCAGTGCCGCGATGGTCAGCGTCACGTTGACGGTGCCCACCGTCGGCATGGTGGAACTGCTGCTGATGAACAGATTCGGATGGTCGAACGTCCGGCAATCCTTGTCGACCACCGAGTCTTTCGGATCGGCCCCCATGATGGTTGCGCCGGTGATGTGATTGTTGGGCGCGAAATCGTCGTGGAATTCGACATTGGTGCCGCCCATTACCTGGGCTACCGTCGCGTAGACCTCCCGCGTATGCACGGCGCTGCGTTTAACGTAATCGTCAATGTGGTACGTGATCTCGGGGCGTGGAATGCCGATGGCGTCCACTTCCGTCGCACTCGGCACGATGCGGTTCTCGGGCAGCGGCAGGATCTCGTGAAAGCTGTCGAACTGCACGTAGCGCGCGGCCTGGTCGCGAATGCGTGCATCGAGGTCGGCCGGTTTGATCAGCTTGCCTTCCTTGAAGATGCGCTGCGTTTCCTGCTCGATGCGCGAGATGTTCGACAGGTGCAGCTTCTTGCCGGCCTGCGTGGCGCGAAACGGCCCATCGCGAAAGCCGATCAGCGACGTCATTTCCTGCGGCCCGCGTCCGGGCCATAGCTTGCGGTCGGCATAGAAGCTCACGCCGGTGCCGGGATGGTCCATCAGGTTGCGCCCCACCATGTCGGAGCTGTTGCCCACGCCCTTGGGAAAATCCTGGCTGGTTGACATCAGCATGAGCTTGGGCGTTTCGATGCCGTTGGCGGCCAGCACGAACCACTTGCCTTCCACGCGGTGCTCTGCGCCTTTCGCGTCTTTGTAGCGCGCGGCCACGATGCGCTTGTTTGGGCCGACTTCGAGCTTGAAAACCACGGCGTTCTCGATCAGCCGAGCGCCGGCCTGCTCGGCTTTCTCTACATGGAAGATGCCGTTGTACATCGCACCGATCGGGCAGATCGGCATACAGTTGTTGTTGCCGCAGCAGGTCGGGCGGCCGTCGTACGGGCGGCTGTTGCGCGCCACGGGTTCGGTCACCACGTGGAAGCTCGCGTCGTGCGCATTGAGCGCTTCCTTGATCGTGCGCTCATTGAACGAGAGCGGAAGCGGCGTCATCGGATAAGGCTGGCTACGCGGCGAGCCGAGGTCTTCGTCGTTCGGTCCCCAGACGCCGAGGGCCTCTTCGGCCAGGCCGTAATAGCGCTCCAGATCCTGATACTGGATCGGCCAGTCGCGCGCGATGCCGTACACGCTGCGCAGCTTGAAATCGTTCGGAAGGAAGCGCCACGTCGATGCGGCCCAGTGCCAGGTCGTGCCGCCCACCGCCCGGATGTACTGCGAGTTGAACTGATGCTCACCCTTGAGCACGAGGTAGTTGTTGGGTGGCCCGTATTCCGGGTGCGGCGCCCATGCCGTCGACGGATACGGCGCCATGAAATCCATCTTGTCGGCCTGGTTGCGGAAGCGCTCGACAATTTCCCAGCGCGGCAGGCGCGGGCCGGCTTCGAGCATCAGCACTGACTTGCCCGCGCGCGCCAGCTCGTACGCCACCAGCGCCCCGGCCACGCCGGAGCCCACCACTACGATATCGGCTTGTTGGCGAGTTTGTTCAGATTGGGCCATCAGGCTTGCCTCTCGACGGGGGGCTCGGCCCAGAAGCCGGGCTGGTTGGGGCAATACGTGCGGATGACGAGCGTGTCTGAAACCACGCTATACATCAGCGCTTGCTCGTACGTGACGACATTGCCGTCGACCACACCCAGGTACCAGGCTTCCAGAATCTGCAGCGCCGTCTTCTGCTGCGCATCGGAAAGCGAGCCCACTGCCAACGCCTGCGCCAGCGGCCGCAGTTGCGCGGCAAAGTCGGCGCTCGATTTGCCCAGCGCCGCCAGCAACCGCGTGCCCACGCCGCGATCCAGCGAGGGCCGTGCCGTCAGCGCCTGTGACAACGCGATGAATGCATCGAGCGATTCAGTCGGGCCCTGGGCGACCGCGCGCAGCACCTGCGAGCCCGCCAGCCCGGCCGCGGCCAACGCGAGTGTGCCCTGCAGCCACTGGCGGCGCGTCAAGCCGGCAGGGGTGTCGGGATCATGGGAACGGGGGACCATTTTCGACATCCTGTTGAAATTTTTGTGGCAGACGCGGCGAGCGCCGCAGCCTGATGCCCTTGACTAGCCAATATAGGCGGCGCAAAACGGACCGCCAGCCTTCCGCCGCAAGCGCAAACCGTGCCAGCCCTTTTGCGCGCAAGCAAATAACGGCAGGCGGTGTTTGTCTATACTCGGCCCGTTCGCATGCCGCATTCGCCACGCTCATGACCTCCATTGCCGATATCCGTACCGATTACGCCCGCGCTTCGCTCGACATCGCCGACGTGGACGCCAACCCCCTGCGCCAGTTCCGCCGCTGGTTCGACGAAGCCCTGAAGGCCGAGATCGCTGAAGTCAACGCCATGACGCTCGCCACCGTCGACCCGCATGGCCAGCCCTCGGCCCGCATCGTTCTGCTCAAGAACCTGGACGAACGCGGCTTCACCTTCTTCACGAACTACGCCAGCCACAAGGGCGAAGAACTGGCCGCCAATCCGCGCGCAGCGCTGCTGTTCCACTGGATCGGGCTGGAGCGGCAAGTGCGCATCCAGGGCATCGTCGAGAAGGTGAGCGACGCCGAAAGCGACGCCTACTACCACTCGCGCCCGCTCGGCTCGCGCCTGGGCGCGTGGGCCTCGGAACAAAGCAGCGAAGTGCCCGACCGGGCCACGCTCGAAGCTCGAGAAGCCGAATACCGCCAGCGCTTTGGCGACGCCCCGCCGCGTCCGCCGCACTGGGGCGGCTACCGCCTGCTGCCCGAGCGGCTGGAGTTCTGGCAAGGCCGCCCGTCGCGGCTGCACGATCGGCTGGAGTACCGCAAGCACGCCGACGGCAGCTGGACAATCGTCCGCCTTGCCCCGTAGTCCGGAGTGGACGGCGCCGCAACAGGCTATTGCGCATTGCGTCATACCGGCACGGCGCTTGCTGCAACGGGCTTGGCCCGGCACCCGCCCGCAAGACCCGCACAGCACAATGGGAAAGTTTGTCGTAAGCTAATGTGATGCGTTCGGGCCGCAATCCGATGGCCGACCCGAACACCTGCACATCAGGGAGGCGTCGACATGTTTTTCCAACAGGCGATTGACCGCAAACTCGAACAGTGGATCCACGACATCCGCGAGTCTGCCGACCTTCCTGTCCGCCTGCGGTTATGGAACGGTGACCAATACGAACTGGGCCGCTTCGATCAGCCCCGCGTCACGCTCACCGTGCGCGAAGCGAGCGCCCTGCCGCTGCTGCTTTCCCCTACCCTCAACAACCTCGGCGAAGCTTACGTCCAAGAGAAGATCGACCTGGACGGCAAGCTCGCCGACATCATCAACGTGGGTTACAGCCTGGCTTCTGCGGCGGCAGTCAGCAGCGGCAATGCGCTGGCCCGCGTGGTGCGCCACTTTGCCCATACCAAGGAAGGCGACAAGGAGTCGATCCAGTACCACTACGACGTTTCCAACGACTTCTACAAACTGTGGCTGGACCAGAACATGGTCTACTCGTGTGCCTACTTCGAAAACGGCGATGAAACGCTCGACGAGGCGCAGCTCAAGAAGATCGACCACATCCTCACCAAGATCCGCCTGCAGCCCGGACAGACGCTGCTCGATATCGGCTGCGGCTGGGGCGCGCTGGTGCTGCGTGCAGCCCAGAAGTACGGTGCGCGCTGCCTGGGCGTGACGCTGTCGCAAAACCAGTACGACCTCGCCACCGAACGCGTCCGTGCTGCGGGCCTGCAAGACCAGATCGAGATTCGCATCCAGGACTACCGCGATCTCACGGGCCAGTTTGACCGCATCACCAGCGTCGGCATGTTCGAGCACGTAGGCCGCAAGAACCTGCCAGGGTATTTCCGCCGCATGCACGACCTGCTGGCCGACGACGGCATTGCCATGAACCACGGCATCACTTCGTCGGACTCGGCCGGCGGCGAAAGCTCGATGGGCGGCGGCGACTTCATCGATCGCTACGTCTTTCCGCAAGGGGAGCTGCCGCACATTTCGCTGGCACTGAGCGCCGCGCAGGATGGCGGCCTGGAAGCGCTTGACGTTGAAAGCCTGCGCCGCCACTATGCGCGCACGCTCGAACACTGGGCCGAGCGCTTCGAGACCAACGGCGAAACCATCCGCGCGATGGTGGGCGAAAAGAAATACCGCATCTGGCGCGTCTACCTGGCCGGCTGCGCGCACGCCTTCGACGCCGACGAGATCTCGATCTTCCAGACCGTGTTGCAGAAGTCCGGCAAGTCGGCGTCGACGATCCCGTGGTCGCGCCGCTATATCTACGCGTAACCATTTGACCGCCAGTTTCCCCATCGACGATCTGTTCGGCGCGCCGCCCGCCCCCACCGACGGCGCGGCCGCCGAAGCAAGCAAGTCCGCTCCGAAACCCAAACGTTCCCCCGCCCGCCAAGGCGTACTGCCGGCGCTGTTCGCACCCGAAGTGGCGGAACTCGCGCAACGCTTGCCGCGCGGCCTGCGCATCGGCACGTCATCGTGGTCGTATCCGGGGTGGGACGGGCTCGTGTATGGGGGCGAGTATTCCGAGTCCATGCTTGCCCGCAAGGGCCTGACGGCGTATGCCCAGCACCCGCTGCTGCGCACGGTCAGCATCGATCGCGGGTTCTATTCGCCGATCCCACTGGCGGACTACGTCGCCTATGCGGCCAGCGTGCCGGAAGATTTCCGCTTCGCGGTCAAGGCAACCTCTGCCGTATGCGACGCTTGGATTCGCGAATCGGACGGGCGCGGCCGCATGGCCAATCCTGCCTTCCTGAATGCTGAATTTGCGATCCGCGATTTTGTCGAGCCGGCCACCCGCGGGCTCGGGAAGCGATGCGGTCCGCTCGTGTTTCAGCTTTCGCCGCTGGGCGCGCTGGCTGAAGATGCCACCGGTTTTGTGGAACGGCTTGAAGCATTCCTGGCCGCGTTGCCTCCACTCGATCCGCAACTCAATCCCGACGCTGTCTACGCGGTGGAGTTGCGCGACGCCACGCTGCTCACGCCGCGCTTCATCAAAATGCTGCGCGCGGCGGGGGTACGTTATTGCGTCGGCCTGCATGAGCGGATGCCGGCAGTGGACCGGCAAGCGGCCGCCGTTGCGCTGCTGGATGAAGGTGGCGGTGGCCCGTTGGTGGTGCGCTGGAACCTGAACAGCCGCTATCGCTACGCGCAAGCCGAAGCAGCGTACAAACCGTTCAACAAGCTCGTCGATGAAGACCCGTTCTCGCGCGAGACGCTGGCCGACATGGCCGTCGCCGCGCTGGCGGCCGGGCGCAAGGTGACGATCCTGGTCAGCAACAAGGCGGAAGGATCGTCCCCGCTGTCGTGCATCAAGCTGGCCGAGGCCATCGCCGCGCGCCTGCCGGCAGACGCAGCGTAGCCTCGACGCCGGCTCCAGCCGACGCCTAGCCCTGCAAGCGGTGCGCGAACTGCTTGCGGAACTTCGCCACCTTGGGCGAGATGACGAACGCGCAGTAGCCCTGGGCCGGGTGGTCGCGGAAGTAGTTCTGGTGCTCGTCCTCTGCGCGCCAGAAGGTGACCTTGCCGTCAGCGGCATCCACTAGCTCCGTCACGATGGGCGCTTCAAAGATGTCGCTGGCGCCCAGCTCGGCGATGGCCGTGCGCGCCGTCGCCAATTGCTCGGGCGTTTGCGCGAAGATGGCCGAACGGTATTGCGGGCCGACATCGTTGCCCTGGCGATCCACCGTGGTGGGGTCGTGGATGGCGAAGAAGATGTCGAGAATCTCGCGATACGGGATCACGGCGGGGTCGAACTTCACGGCCACCACTTCAGCATGGCCGGTATTGCCGCTGCAAACGGCACGGTAGCTCGGATGATCGACCTGGCCGCCGGCATAGCCGGACACCACGCTCTGCACCCCTTGCACCTCCTGGAACACGGCTTCCAGGCACCAGAAGCAGCCTCCGCCCAGGACGGCGGTTTCAAGGGCATGTTGTTCAGTCATTCGGATTCTCCTGCATTGATTGGGCTGCCATTGGTCGGCCGAAGACGCCAATCCTGACACAGTCGCCATCATGTGGACGCGACATCACGCAAAGCCCTACGTCCGGGCGGCCTATCGGTCGTCCGTTACAATTGCACATTACTTTCGGTAGTTTTCATGGACCAACACGGAGCCATTCCCATGGATGCGCGCGACCGGGAATCTTCCGCGCGCGAGGCGTCGGCCCATCGACGCCAACATGGCCGCGCCACCCCGCCCGATTTCGATGCCGCGCATTTCCGGCATGCCCTGTCCCAGTTTGCCACTGGCGTGACGGTGGTCACCACGCGCTCGGAAGGCCGGCCCGGAACACCGGCGTTTGTCGGGGTGACGGCCAGCTCGTTCAATTCGGTGTCGCTCGACCCGCCGCTGGTGCTGTGGAGCCTGGGCACGCAGGCGAATTCATTCCCACTCTTCCACGCCGGCTCGCACTACGTCATCAATATCCTGGCCGCCGAGCAGTTGGACCTGTGCAAGCGCTTCGCCACGCTCAAGGGCGACCGCTTCGCCAACATCGACTACCGCCTCAGCCCGACCGGCCTGCCGATCCTCGCGCAATCATTGGCCTGGTTCGAGTGCCATAACCGCAGCCGATACGACGAGGGCGATCACGTCATCTTCGTGGGCGAAGTCGAGCGCTGCGGCGTCGTCGACGCGGAGGGTGCGCCGCTGGTGTTTCATCGCGGCGCGTTTTCGTCGCTCACCCGCCTCGGCGACTGAGTCGCCGTCATGCGGCGGTAATGTCCTGGCCATGGCCCGCTTCGGTCGACAAGACATGGGCCACTATCCGCGCATGCTTGCAGCGGGGATTGATCGCCGCCAGCAGGCGAAGCGCTAGTTAGCCCTTCCCACGCTTGCCCGTCGCACCGCCTTCCAGCGGGCGCACGCCACGCGCGTCCATCAGCAGCGCGAGACCGCCCTCGCGGTCCTTGATGGTGCGCAAGACGATATTCGAGCGGATATCCATCACGCCGGGCGTCTTGTACAGCCGCTCGATGATGAATTCCGAGTAGTGCTGCAGATTGGGCGCCTGCACGCGCAGGATGTAGTTGCAATCCCCGGTGATGATGTAAGCGGCCACGATCTCGGGCCAACTCTGCACGGCGGCCATGAACGTCTCGTGCCAGCCCGTCACGTCTTGGCGCATCGACACCTGCACGATCGCTTCCAGTTCCAGCCCGAGCGCGGCGCGGCCCAGTTGCGCCCGATAACCGGTGATGGCGCCGCCCTCTTCCAGCATCCGCACACGCCGCAGACAGGCCGACGGCGACAGCGCGACGCGCTCCGCCAAATCCTGGTTGCTGATGCGGCCGTCTTCCTGCAACACCTGCAGAATGCGCAGATCGGTGGTATCGAGTTGCATCTTTCGTGCTTCCTTGCGTCATCGCTTGATTGCTTTGCATTTTATGCGAATCTCACGCGATGACGCGCACGATTATGCAAACCCATTGCGCGCGGATTTCCCTATCATTTCGGCACGGATTCAACGAATTTTCCGCCCTGGAGCCGCCTTGGAACGCACTTTGTGGGACATCAGCCCCGCCCTCTCGCCTGCTACGCCCACTTGGCCCGGCGACACGCCGTTTTCGCAGGAAATTGCGTGGAAGCTCGAAGGTGACTGCCCAGTCAACGTCGGGCGCATCACGCTCTCGCCGCATACGGGTGCGCATGCCGATGCGCCGCTCCACTACCGCGCCGACGGCGCTGCCATCGGCCAGGTGCCGCTGGACGCCTACTTGGGCCCATGCCGCGTTATCCACTGCGTAGGTGTAGCGCGCGTCGAACCTGAACACGTGCGCGATGCATTGACTGACGTACCGCCGCGCGTGCTGCTGCGCACGTACGCAGAGATGCCGCAAACCGCGTGGGACGACGACTTTGCGGCCGTTGCGCCCGAGACGATTGCATTGCTGGCCGCGCACGGCGTCAAGCTCATCGGCGTCGACACCGCCTCGCTCGACCCGCAGACCTCCAAGACCATGGACGCGCACCACGCCGTGGGCAAACACGGCCTTGCCATCCTCGAAGGGCTCGTGCTTGACGACGTGCCCGCCGGCGATTACGAACTGATCGCCCTGCCCCTCAAGTTCGCCACGCTCGATGCGAGCCCGGTGCGCGCCGTGCTGCGCAGCCTCCCCTGATCGACACAACGACAGAACACCCACCCCTTTTAACCCGGCATTCACATGACCATCACTCGAAACGCCTGCGTCGAACGCGACGCGGCCGACCCGATCGCCGCGCTGCGCGACGCCTTTGCGCTGCCCGACGGCGTGATTTATCTCGACGGCAACTCGCTGGGCGCCCGCCCGAAAGCCGCGCTCGCCCGCGCGCAGGAAGTCGTCGCCAACGAATGGGGCGATGGCCTGATCCGCAGCTGGAACCAGGCCGGGTGGTTCAAGTTGCCGCGCCGCCTGGGCAACAAGATTGCCCCGCTGATTGGTGCACGCGAAGACGAAGTCGTCGTCACCGACACCACATCGATCAATCTCTTCAAGGTGCTGGCCGCGGCGATTCGCGTGCAGCTCGAAGACGCGCCCGCCCGCAAGATCATCGTGTCGGAAACGCATAACTTTCCGACCGACCTCTACATCGCTGAAGGCTTGGCCGACCTGCTGCGCGACGGCTACAAACTGCGCCTGATCGACTCGCCGGAAGAGCTGGAAGGCGCGCTGGGCGACGACGTCGCCGTCACCATGCTGACGCACGTGAACTACAAGAGCGGGCACATGTACGACATGGCGGCCGTCTCGGCGCTGGCGCACAAGCACGGCGCGCTGGCCATCTGGGATCTGGCGCATTCGGCCGGCGCCGTGCCCGTCGACCTGCACGCTGGCGGCGCGGATTACGCCATCGGCTGCACCTACAAATACCTGAATGGCGGCCCTGGCTCGCCGGCCTTCGTGTGGGTGGCGCCCGCGCTGCGCGAACGCTTCTGGCAGCCGCTGTCCGGCTGGTGGGGCCATGCGCGGCCGTTCGCGATGGAGTCGCGCTACGACGCCGATGCCGGCATCGGCCGCTTCCTGTGCGGCACGCAGCCGATCACGTCGATCGCGATGGTCGAATGCGGGCTCGACATCTTCGCGCAGACGTCGATGGCTGCGCTGCGCGCCAAGTCGCTGGCGCTCACCGACCTCTTCATCACGCTGGTGGAAACGCGCTGCGCAGGCTTTCCCCTCACGCTCGTAACGCCGCGCGACCACGCCATCCGCGGCAGCCATGTCAGCTACGAACACCCCAACGGCTATGCCGTGGTGCAGGCACTGATCGCGCGCGGCGTGATCGGCGACTACCGCGAGCCGCGCATCATGCGCTTCGGTTTCACGCCGCTGTACACGAGCTTTGCCGATGTGTGGGATGCCGTGGAGGTGTTGCGCGATGTGCTGGAAACCGGCGCGTGGCAATCGGCCCAATTCAACGAACGTACGCTGGTGACCTGAGATGTCGAAACCGAACCAACCCGCAGCATCGGGCTGCCCCATGCATGCCGCCCAGGGCGAAGGCTGGCACGACGCGCAGCTCGATTTTTCAAAATCGATGAGCTATGGCGACTACCTCGCGCTCGACCAGATATTGAACGCACAACACCCGCGCTCGCCGGATCACAACGAGATGCTCTTCATCGTCCAGCACCAGACCACCGAGCTGTGGATGAAGCTGATGTTGCACGAGCTGCGCGCCGCGCGGGATTGCGTGCGCAATGACAACCTGCCGCCTGCGTTCAAGATGCTGGCGCGCGTGTCGCGCATCATGGATCAGTTGGTGCAGGCGTGGAACGTGCTCGCCACGATGACGCCGCCGGAATACTCCGCCATGCGTCCGCACCTGGGGCAATCGTCGGGCTTCCAGTCGTATCAGTACCGCGAGATCGAATTCATTCTCGGTAACAAGAACGCGGCGATGCTCAAGCCACATGCGCATCGCACGGAGCATTACCAACAGGTCAAGACTGCACTGGAAACGCCGTCGTTGTATGACGAGGCGGTGCGTTACATGGCGCGTCACGGCTTTGCATTCGACGCGGATTGCATCGAGCGTGACTGGTCGCGGCCTGTGACTTACAACGCCTCGGTGGAAGCGGCGTGGCTCGAGGTCTATCGCGACCCGACGCACCACTGGGAGCTGTACGAACTGGCCGAGAAGTTTGTTGATCTGGAAGACGCGTTCCGACAATGGCGCTTCCGGCATGTGACCACGGTGGAGCGCGTGATTGGTTTCAAGCGTGGCACGGGCGGCACCGAAGGTGTCGGCTACCTGCGGAAGATGCTGGATGTGGTGTTGTTTCCGGAGCTTTGGAAGTTACGGACTGACTTGTGACTTTTGCTATTGGTCGATCTCTGGTTTCATCCCCTGCCGGGGCTGACTCACTTTCTTTGTCTTGCCAAAGAAAGTAAGCAAAGAAAGGCGCGCCCGAGATGGCGACTTCCCCTTGAATTTATGTCGCAGAGAGGGGAAGGGAAAAACTCGCTTCGCTCAGACAGTTTCCCTTCCTTTTTCCTCTCTGCAACAGAAATTCAAGGCGCCATCTAGGGCATCAACGGCCAAACCCTTCTCGCCGCCAGCGCTGGCGGCAAAACAGTTTCCGGGGATCTCTGAGCGGCCTACGCGGCGGGCTCAACCACTTGGCCGAGCCGTGCCGCGAACTCGCGTAGCGCGGGGGCCAGTTCGTCGCGGATGCGCTCTGCATCGGCGGACGTGTACGGCGCGCTGCAACTCACGACATACGGCTCGCGCTGGCTTGGCGCGAAGAACGCGACTGCGCATGCGTGGATAGCGGGATGCCAGTCGCGCAGCGATACGGCGTAGCCATTGCGGATGCCGGCTTTCACCGCGTCATCTGCGGCGGCCCCTTCTGCCGCCCACTGCGCCGGCTGCTGCGTGCGCAATGCTTCGTACAAGCGCTCACGCCGCGCGGCGGGCAACGAAGCCAGATACGCCCGTCCCATCGAACTCGACAGCAGCGACAGCCGCGAGCCCACGCCCAGCCCCGACGAGCCGCTCATCGACGGGCTGTCGTGGCGGATCGTCTCCAGATACACCATGTCCAGCCGATCGCGCTTGCCCAGCGAGATCGATACCCCATAGCGCTGCGCAAATGCGCTCATATGCGGCCGAGCGAGCTGGATCACGTCGCTTGATGCAAGGTAAGCAAACCCTAGCGCGAGCACGCCAGCATCCAGCCCATATTTGCCCAGCGCATCGTCGTAACGCAGGTAACCGAGCGACACCAGCGTGCCAGCCAGCCGGCTGACGGTGGCTTTGGGAAAACCCGTGCGCCGGACGAATTCCTGGTTGCCGAGCAACGTGTCGCCAGGGCGGAATGCGCGCAGCAGTTCCAGCCCGCGCGCGAGTGCCGTGACGAAATTCGGGTCGCTCGACTCGGCGGGCGCCGTGTCGAATTCGGGATCGGGGAGACGGGTCGTGCTCATGGCAAAAAAGCCCTGGAAATCGTCGGTGGTTGCGCTATGATAGCCCTAAATTTCGAAACTGTGTTCCGTATATCGGAACAACAACGACTCGGAGACGACCGCTGTGACCGCTCGCAACGCCTTCAATTGGGCCGACCCCCTGCTGCTCGACCAACAACTGACCGACGACGAGCGCATGGTGCGCGACGCCGCCGCATCGTATTGCCAGGACAAGCTGATGCCGCGCGTGCTGGAGTCGTTCCGGCATGAAAAGACGGATGCATCGATCTTTCGCGAGATGGGCGAACTGGGCCTGCTGGGCCCGACGATTCCCGAGCAGTACGGCGGCCCCGGCCTGAACTACGTCAGCTACGGCCTGATCGCACGTGAAGTGGAGCGCGTCGATTCGGGCTATCGCTCGATGATGAGCGTGCAGTCGTCGCTGGTGATGGTGCCGATCTACGAATTCGGCAGCGAGGCGCAAAAGCAGAAGTATCTGCCCAAGCTGGCCACCGGCGAGTGGATCGGCTGCTTCGGCCTGACCGAACCGAACCACGGTTCCGACCCGGCCTCGATGATCACGCGCGCCAAGAAGGTCGACGGCGGCTACTCGCTGTCGGGCGCCAAGATGTGGATCACCAACTCGCCCATCGCCGATGTGTTTGTCGTGTGGGCCAAGCTGCCGAACGACAACGGCGAGGACGAAATCCGCGGCTTCATCCTGGAGAAAGGCTGGAAGGGACTGACGGCGCCCGCCATCCACGGCAAGGTCGGCCTGCGTACGTCGATCACCGGTGAAATCGTGCTGGACGAAGTGTTCGTGCCGGAAGAAAACCTGATGCCGGGCGTACGCGGCCTGAAGGGTCCGTTCACGTGCCTGAACTCGGCACGCTACGGCATCGCGTGGGGCGCACTGGGCGCAGCCGAAGCCTGCTGGCACATCGCACGCCAGTACGTACTCGATCGCAAGCAGTTCGGCCGCCCGCTCGCCGCCAACCAGCTCGTGCAGAAGAAGCTGGCCGACATGCAGACCGAAATCACACTTGGCCTGCAAGGCTGCCTGCGCCTGGGCCGCATGAAAGACGAAGGCACCGCCGCGGTGGAAATCACGTCGATCATGAAGCGCAACTCGTGCGGCAAGTCGCTCGACATCGCCCGCGTGGCGCGCGACATGCTCGGCGGCAATGGCATCTCGGACGAGTTTGGCGTGATCCGCCACGTGGTGAATCTGGAAGTCGTGAATACCTACGAGGGCACGCACGATATCCACGCGCTGATCCTCGGCCGCGCTCAAACCGGCATTCAGGCGTTCTTCTGATTGCGCTTTGTTTTTCCGGCGAGTTGGGGCACACTCGTGCACCACTCGCCACACCCGTGGCTGCACCTCTCGCCCGTCCTGGGCACCGTTGTTCTCCGTCCCTCCCGATATACCAATTTGCAAATGACCGGGATACGCTACGCCGCATGAATCGGCGGTAGCGCGCGTCTATGCTTCGGTCCAAGTGTCGGCGGATTGTTGGGCCGGACGTCCCTCACACCGATAGAACGAGCGCGCAATCCACACGCAGAGTGCAGCGCCACGCGACAAAACCAATCGCGAGACAACGGTCTGGAGAATGCCGGCGCGCGTACGCAGGCACCCGTACCGATATCAAAACCAGAACAGGGCACCCTACGCGGACGACCAAGATCGGCCGGCGCGGAGTCCTGCCAGGAGACAAACCCACCATGGCTGAACAGTCCATTCCGTCGTCGACGGAACTTGGCGCCGCTGGCATCGCCGATGCGCGTGCCATTGATCGCTATTTCCAGATTTCTGCACGCGGCAGCACGCAAAAGCGCGAGGTCGTGGCTGGCATCACCACCTTCATGGCGATGGTCTACGCCGTATTTGTCGTGCCCGGCATGCTGGGCAAGGCCGGCTTTGACACCAGCGCCGTGTTCGTCGCGGTGTGTCTCACCACCGCCTTCGGTTCGCTGCTGATGGGCCTTTGCGCCAAGCTGCCCATCGCCATCGGCTGCGCAATTTCGCTGACGGCGTTCATGGCCTTTGGCCTGGTGCTGGGGCAAAAGCTGACGCCGGAAATCGCGCTCGGCGCCGTGTTCCTGATGGGTGTGGTCTTCACCGCCATCTCGGCTACGGGCGTACGCTCGTGGATTCTGCGCAACCTGCCTTCGGGCGTGGCACACGGCACGGGCATCGGCATTGGCCTGTTCCTGCTGCTGATCGCCTCCAACGACGTAGGCCTGGTGGTCAAGAACGCCGGTGCGGGCCTGCCCGTTGCACTGGGCCACGTGACCGCCTTCCCGGTGATGATGTCGGTGCTGGGTCTGGCCGCGATCTTCGGCATGGAACGCCGTCGCGTCCCGGGCGGCATTCTGATCGTGATCATCGCCATCTCGGTCCTGGGGCTGATCTTTGACCCGGCCGTGAAGTTCACCGGCGTGTTTGCCGTGCCCTCGCTCGCCGCTGCAGGGCATGCCTCGCTGATCGGCACAATGGATATTCGCGGCGCACTCACGGCCGCCGTTCTGCCGAGCGTGCTGGCGCTGGTGATGACCGCCGTGTTCGACGCCACCGGCACCATCCGCGCCGTCGCCGGCCAGGCCGGGCTGCTCAACGACAAGGGCCACATCATCAACGGTGGTCGCGCGCTCACGGCCGATTCGATCAGCTCGATCTTCTCGGCGTTCTTTGGCGGGGCTCCCGCGGCCGCCTACATCGAGTCGACGGTTGGCGTGGCAGCCGGCGGCAAGACGGGCCTGACGGCTGTCGTGGTCGGCGTGATGTTCCTGGCCGTGATGTTCTTCTCGCCGCTCGCAGGTCTGGTGCCGTCGTACGCAACGGCCCCGGCGCTGATGTATGTCGGCTTGCTGATGCTCTCTAGCGTGAGCAAGCTGCACATGGACGACATGGTCGACGCGCTGTCCGGGCTGGTCTGCGCCGTGTTCATCGTGCTGACCTGCAATATCGTCACCGGCATCATGCTGGGCTTCAGCACGCTGGTCATCGGCCGCCTGGTAGCCGGCGAATGGCGCAAGCTGAACATCGGCACCGTGGCGATCGCGGCTGCGCTGGTCGCGTTCTACGTAGGCGGATGGGCGATCTGATCGCACACGGAACCGTCTTCACAAAAGACAAACCGGCCAGACCCGAAAGGGCTGGCCGGTTTTGTTTTGCACGGCACGACAAAAAACGCCCGGCACAAGGCCGGGCGGCAATCACACTACCAAGGAGACGGTCACTTGTTGGGCTGCGGCGTCAGGCGCAGATACGGGCGCAACGCCTTGTAGCCCTTCGGAAATTTCTGCTTGATGACTTCCTCATCCTTCAGCGACGGCACGATGACCACGTCATCGCCGTCCTGCCAGTTACCCGGCGTGGCCACGCTGTGGTACTCGGTCAACTGCAGCGAGTCGATCACACGCAGCACTTCATTGAAATTGCGCCCTGTCGATGCCGGATACGTAATCGTCAGGCGAATCTTCTTGTTCGGATCGATCACGAACAGTGAACGCACGGTAAACGTCTCGCTCGCATTCGGATGGATCATGTCGTACAGCTGCGAAACCTTGCGATCGGGATCGGCAATGATCGGGAAGTTGACGCTGGTGTTCTGCGTCTCGTTGATATCGTTGATCCAGCCCTTGTGGGACTCGACCGAATCGACCGACAGCGCTATCGCCTTGACATTGCGCTTGGCAAATTCGTCCTTCAGCTTGGCGGTCAGGCCCAGTTCGGTGGTGCAGACGGGCGTGTAGTCGGCCGGGTGCGAGAAGAGCACGCCCCAGCTGTTGCCCAGCCACTCATGAAACTTGATGCGGCCTTCGCTTGAATCCTGCTCGAAATCAGGGGCGATATCGCCCAAACGTAGAGACATCGTGTCCTCCATACACAGGTTGGGAACCACTATAGCCAGATTGCCATCCAACCAAAACGACTATAAATTCACAACAACATCACTTTTCGTCATTAGGCCCGGCATTTGCTGACAACAAGGTGAAAGGCATGCGCACATTGCCGGACAATGACTGCGGTCTTGATCCATCGCAGCATGCGCAATGCGGGCGCTTGAAGTTTCGCAACGCCCACACATATGCTAGCGAATAAGCGCGCCGACATATTGACGATTGAACCACCCCGATAACGAGGACCCGACCATGACGAACACTTCCCCCAACCTGGCCGATTCCGTCAATAAGGAGAAACTGATGACCGACGTGAAGACTGTACTGTCCGACGCTGAAACCCTGCTCAAACAAGCTGCGTCCAGCAGCGGCGAAAAGGCCGCCGAGCTGCGCGAGCGCGGCATGGGCATGCTCCGCCAAGCCAAGGAAAAGGCGCAGGACCTGCAAGACGCGGTCGTCCACAAGAGCAAGGCTGCGGCCCGCGCCACCGATGATTATGTTCACGATCACCCGTGGCAAGCCGTGGGCGTGGCAGCTGGCGTGGGCCTGCTGATCGGCCTGCTGCTCAACCGCAAATAATCTGCCGCAGTCTTTCTGGCCGATGGCGCGCGCCTTGTGGGACGCGCCATCGGCCAGTTGCATTTCGGCGGCTCGATCCCGGGCATGGCGCGTGCTGTGTCTGGGGTGTCTCCGATCGCCTCGCACCCTTTCCACACCCCATGACCGACGACACCAGTCCAAAGCTGTTCGCTTCCTTGAAGAAACTGGCCGGCACGGTCGTCTCGATGCTGCAGACGCGGCTCGAACTGGCGAGCGTCGAACTGGCTGAAGAAAAAGAACGGCTGCTTGGCACCGCCTTCCTGGGCATGCTGGCCGTAAGCCTGATTGCACTGTTCATCATGACGCTGACGGCGCTGGTGGTCATCCTCTGCTGGGATACCTATCGCTGGCAGTCTCTGGCCGTCATGGCCGCGCTTTACGCGCTGGGCGCGGTGGCGTGCCTTTGGAAGGTGCGCTCGCTGCTGCGCAACGCACCGCCACTGTTCGAGGCCACACTGGCTGAACTGGACAAAGACCGGGAGATCCTGCGCCGATGACTGACCCGACCGAACACGCGCCGTCGCCCGGCGCCTCCGGCACTTCCATGAACGAACCCGCATCGAGCGCGCGTCATCACGTGCGGCCGTCACGCCGCAGCGCCGAAACGCGCCTGCCGCTGAGCGTGCGCAAGGAATTGCTGCTGACCCGCGCCGCGCTGGAGCGCTATGACTACGCCCAGGCGCGCAACGATGTGCATCGCGCCACCAGCCGCACCTTTAGCCTGGGCGGCTTCGGGGCACTGCTGCCCAGCTTGATCCGACCATTGGCCCGTCCGAACAGCCTGATGCGGACGTTGGGTATCGCACGTGAATATCCGCTGGTGGGCACCGCGCTGTCGCTCGCATATGCAGGGTTGCGCCGCACCGTCATCGGGCGCCTCACGCGCAAGCTGGGCAAGGTCGGGGTCGTGGCCGGAGCGGCCTGGTGGGCCTACAGGAAATGGCGGGAGGCGCAAGGCCAGGACACCGCCATCGCGCCCACGCGGTCACCCGGTGCCGACGCGGACGAGATCATTCCTGGGAGCACTTCCTGAGGGCGAACCACGTAACAAAAAAGGCCGGAAAAGTCCGGCCTTTATCGTTTACGCACTGCAGTATCAGCGCTCTTTCAGTGCAGCGGAATGGGATGACGCATGCGCTCCCACCGCCGGGCCATACTCTGGCGCAAACCCGACAGGCCGTGCGCTTGAAGCGCGGGGCCGTTGTCGGCTTCAACGGTCGGCTCTGTCACACCACCGTCACGCACGACGCCGCGACGGCCATGCCACATCAGCACGCCGCTGGCCGTCCAGCCGATCACGAACAGCGTGTCGCCAATGTGACTGAGCGACTTGGGGGACGTACCCGCATGAAAAATCGCGCTGAGCATATCGGGAGGCAACTCGGCGCAGATCCAGAGAAAAATGGCCGGCGCCGATGCAAAGACTCCCGGCTGCCACCATGGGTGGGCAACTTGCACTTTGTCGGTCTCCATGGCGCCCTCCATCGCTCTTTTTTAGTGATGTTCCGATCCTATGCCGCGTCTGCGCAAATGGCGACCCGCCCGCCGCTGAATGGCATGTCGGATTCGTCCGACATCAGCCTTTGCTCAACGCATCGACGCTGATCTGTTTGGGCTAAGGGCGACTCCGCATGGGCACGTGGATGGCGTCACCACGCCGCAGCCGCACAGCGTCCGCCCAGAAGTATTCAGGATTACGGCTGAGGACCGCCCCACCCGTTCATATGCATAATGCATAAATTCGGCGCATTGATGCCGCACCGTCCGCAACACACTCGCCTCCATGCTGGCCGCCACCTCCCTTGAACGCCGCGATGCACGCTCCGGTGCCACGCTGCTGCAACCCGCCACGCTTGTTGTGCGGGCCGGCGACCGCATTGCCCTGACCGGGCCATCTGGCGGGGGGAAGAGCGTGCTGCTGCGCGCGCTGGCGCTTCTTGATCCGCTCGATGGCGGCCAAGTGACGTGGCAAGGCGAAGCGATCCACCGAAGCGCCGTGCCGGCGTATCGCTGTCACGTCGCATACATGCGCCAACGTCCGGCGCTGCTGCCCGGCACGGTGGAAGACAACCTTCTGATGCCGTATCAGCTGCGTGCACGGCGCCACAGCGCGGCATTCGACCGTGACGCCGCCATCGCTCTGCTCGCCGGCGCGGAGCGCGACGCCAGCTTTCTTGAAAAAAATGCCAGCGATCTTTCCGGGGGCGAGGCGCAGATCGCCGCGCTGGTCCGCACGCTGCAGACCCACCCGACCGTGCTGCTGCTCGACGAGCCTACGGCGGCGCTCGACCCCGCCTCTGCTCACGCAGTTGAATCGCTGTTGCAGCATTGGTTTGCCCAGGCGCCCGAACGGCATGCATGGATCTGGGTGACGCACGATCCGGCGCAAGCGGAGCGCGTCGGCCGTCAGCATTGGCGCATGGCGGCGGGGCAACTCAACACGGAGCCCGCACGATGAGTGGCCAGGACTTGTCGCTTTCCGCCTGGCAGGTCGGCATTGCGGCCGCGCTGATCCTCGTGAATGGCGCGTTGTCGATTGGGCTGGGCCTCGGGCTCGAGCGACGCCTGGCGTGGGCGGCCGTGCGCACCGTCGTGCAATTGCTGGCGGTAGGTTTCGTGCTCGAATGGGTCTTCGCCCACGCGCATTGGGCGGTAGTGCTGGGCATCGTGGCTGTCATGACGCTGATTGCGGGGCACGCAACCGGCAGCCGCGGCGCGCGCAGTTACGCGGGCTTGCGGTTGGACGGCACGTTGTCGGTTTTCGGCAGCACATGGCTGATCGGCACGATCGGGCTGGTGGCCGTGCTGCATGCGCGCCCGTGGTATGAGCCGCAATACGCCATCCCGATCATGGGGATGATTCTTGGCAACACGCTCACCGGCGTAGGCCTGGCGCTCGAGCGCATGACCGGCGAGCTGACTGCCACGCGCGACCAAGTGGAAACGATTCTTGCACTCGGCGGCACGCGGTGGGAAGCGGCGCGCAATGCAGCGCGAACGGCCGTGCGCGCCGGCATGACACCGATCATCAACCAGATGACCGTCGTGGGCGTGGTGAGTTTGCCCGGCATGATGACAGGCCAGGTGCTGGCCGGGCAGTCTCCACTGGAGGCCGTGCGCTACCAGATCGTCATCATGTTCCTGCTGGCGGCCTCTTCAGGGTTGGGGACGGTCGCGGCGGTGCTGCTGGCGTATCGCAGGCTGTTCAGCCGCGCCCACCAATTGCTGAGTGCGCGCATCACGCAACGCGGCGGAGCGAAATAGCGTGCCGATCGCCCTGTCCTGCGGCCTGGTGCTGCTCAACGAAAATGGCGATGTGCTCCTCGCGCACGCCACCGAGACGCGCCACTGGGACATCCCCAAAGGCGCACCGGACCCTGGCGAGGACCATCGCGACACCGCCCTACGCGAGACGCGCGAAGAGACCGGCCTTGTGCTCGACAGCCACGCCCTGATCGAACTCGGCCGGTTTCCCTATCGCCGCGACAAGGAGCTGCATCTGTTCGCCGCGCGCCTGCGCCGCGCCGACGTCGCACTGGACAGGCTGACCTGCACGTCGATGTTCCACAGCTATCACACCGGCCGCCTGATCCCCGAGATGGACGCGTACCGCTGGGCCACGGCGGAGGAGGTGCCGACGTATGCGAGCCAATCGCTCACGCGATTGTTTGCACAGACGTTGACGCTGGCGAGTATTGATGCCCGCCTCGCCGAGGCCGGGCTGTAAACGAACGGCGCTTAAACCGGCACGTCGCCTTCGATGGTCGTGCGATGCAGCGTGCGCTGATACTTGTCTGGGCAGCCGGGCGCAAAGTGGATGGTGGAGCGGTTGTCCCAGAACAGCATGTCACCAGGGCGCCACTGGTGCGTGTAGACGTTGTCGGCGCGGACGCTGTGGGCGAAGAGCTGCTCCAGCACGCTGGTGCTCTCGTCTTCCGGCAAGCCGATGATGTGCGAGGTGAAGCCTTCGTTGACGAAGAGCGCACGCTTGCCGGTTTCCGGATGCGTGCGCACAACGGGGTGATCGACCGGCGGAACGGCGTCGCGCTGCGCTTGCGTAAGCGGCGGACGCCAGGTCGACAGCGCGCGCAATCGCTCATAGCGGTACACATACGAATGCACCGCGCGCCGTCCTTCGATGATGCGCTTGAGATTGGCCGGCAGCGTTTCGTAGGCACGCACCATGTTGGCGAACAGCGTATCGCCGCCCTCTTCCGGCAGCTCGCGCGTGAGCAGCATCGAGCCGAGGCTCGGCAACGGCTTGTATGAGAGATCGGAATGCCAGTCGCGCCCCGCATCGCCCAGCCCGATTGGCTTACCGTTTTCGACCACGTTGGAGACGACGAGGATTTCCGGATGTCCGCTCAGATGGAACTGGTTCAACACATGAACCTGCTGCGGACCGAAGCGCCGGCTGAAGGCCACTTGCGCCTGCGGCGTGAATTCGACGTCACGGAACACGAGCAGACCGTCATGCGCGAGCCAGGCTTGGCGGATCGCGGCGATGTCGGCGTCAGACAAATCGGCTGCATCGCCCAGGCCCAGGACCTCTGCGCCAAGCGGCGCGTCGGGCAAGCGGCGAATGTGGAATCGGGCCGTGTGAACGGCAGGAGCATCCGTGGCAACAACGGCGGCAACAACGGCGTCGGACATGATGTAAGCGCGCGGCAATAGACGAATTTCACATTACACCGCCCGCCGCAGTCGTGTGCCAACGAAGGAATGCGCAGATCGATAGGCGTTCAGCCGTAGATGGTGGCGTCGGGCAGGATGCCTTCCAGCGCGTAGCGGCCGATGGCGCGCAGCTTGTAGTCGAGCGGGTCGTGCAGCGTATGCGTGCGCGCGTTGCGCCAGAAGCGGTCCAGCGCGAGCGCCGCCTTGGTCGAGCGTGCGCCCGTCGCCTCGAACAATTCCTGGGCGACGAACAACGCGGCACGATGTGCCAATACCTTAGCTTCGGCCGTAGCGAGCGACACTTCGGCACGCTCCTCGGCGCTGAGCGCAGCGCCTTTGCGCCAAGCGCGGTCCAACCGCTGGATGGCGCGATCGGCCAGCGCTTCTGCAGCCAGCAATTGCACGCGCATCTCGCCAAAGCGGTGAATTTGGTAAGGATCGTCCGCCGCGCGCTCCACACCCGAGGTGATCCATGGCCGCGACGATTGCAGCGTGTGCTTGCGTGCCTCGTCCAGCGCGCCTGCGGCAATGCCGGTGTAGAGATTGACCAATACGTTCTGCGCGATACAGGAACGCAACGTTTGATATGGCGTGAGGACGGCCTCGGGGCGGACCAGCACTTCGTCTTCGCTGACCTGCACGTGCCGGAATTGCACAGACGCGCTGTCGGTCTGGCGCTGCCCGATCGGATGCCAGTCATCCCTCACCGTGATGCCGTAGCGCGCGGTCGGCACCACTGCGACAACGGGGTTGCCGCTGGCCGCATCGTGGGCAGACACGACCATCACGTCGGAGCCGAGCGTGCCGGAACAGAAACCCTTTTCGCCATCGAGCAGCCAACCGCTGCCCGAGCGCTGCGCACGCAGTCGATGATCGAGCGGATTGACAGCGTTGCCCCACCACCACCCCAGCTCAGCGGTCGGACGCAGGAAGCGTTCGCGTTGCGCGTCGGAGCCGTACAGATAGACGGTCGCGGTTTGCAGATACTGGAAAGCAAGCAAATGCCCAAGCGAGCTGTCCACTGCGGCAATAGCGCGCACCGTGGCAAAGGCATCGGCCCAACTGACGCCGGCTCCGCCGTATTGCGTGGGAATCACCAGGGGCAGCAATCCGGCGCGTGCAATCGCCGCTTTCTCGTGCGCGGCATGGCCGCCGTGCTGGTCACGCTGCGCAGCAGTCGCTGCCAGCTCAGCCAGCAGTTGCGTCAGGTCTGGAAGTTGATGCAGATCGTCGAGCTTCATGCGTTTGCCTTTCGTCGGAGACGCCATCCGGTGCAGGCACTATACGGACGGCGCCTACCGCCTTGAAGGAAGCAATCCGCATACGCATATCCAGCGCGCGACTATGTGTAGTGTGCGCACATGCGCTCGAGGCACGCGCGCACATCGCCCACGACGAGGTGACAGCTGCACGCGATCATGAGGTTGCGCGGCAGGCCAAAATCTTCCACGGCCCAGCCGTCGGCATCGTTGCCGTTGGTGTTCGGCACCTGCGCCAGGAGCGGTGCGTCGGGCACGTGATAGCACCACACGTCTTTGCCGCGTGCGATGGCGTAGCCGATTTCGAAGCACGTGCCGGAATCTGGCTCGTGGCCGCGGAAGTCAACTACGTTGGCGAGCACGGCGTCAGCCGAGTCGATCAGCGCGATGTTCTGGCGATAGATCTCCGCAGCGGTGGCAGGGCCGTCGGCCTGCGGAGCGATCGTGTTATCGAGCGGATACAGGCCGATGAAGCCGAACTCGGCGCACAGCGCCTTCAGGGCTTCGCCGTGCGCGATGGGCTGGGGACGGAAAACATCCGGGCCGGCGAGGTAAAGACGCACCGTCATGACGCGGCCTCGACAACATGCAGCGTCGAAGCCCGCTCGACGAGCGTACCAGGCAGCAATACGACGCGGGCATCCCCGGTCACGCCTTCGATGCGTTCATGCACAAATTCGACGGCCTTGTAACCGATGTCGTACGTCGGTTGCCGGATCGTGGTGATGCCAATCAACTCCGCCCATTCCGGATCATCGATCGACAGCAGGGCTGCCCGCTCCTGCCAGGCAGTGCCGAACTGCGTGCGCAGATGCCGCGCAACGATGAGCGCAACCGGCGCATTGGCAATGAACAGCGCCAGTCGCTTTCCGCCCCGGCGCTGCACTGCATCGATGCGCGCATCGATTTCGGCCAGCGCACGCGCAGATGCGGCCGGATCGTTCGGGTCGAGCACCACGGTCGGCCCCGCTGGCAGCCCTCGCGCTGCCATCGTCTCGCGGAATGCGCGTTCACGATCTCGCCGCGAACTGACCTGTTCAAACGGCTGCACGATGAACTGGATGGCATCGAAGCCTTGATCCAGCAAATGCTGCACCCCCAGGCTGACGGCATCACGGTTATCGAGCCCCACGAGGTCGGCGTCGAACCCGTCGACGGTGCGATCCACCAGCACAGCCGGAATACCGCCACCCCGCAAGGGACGCAGCACGGCCTCTTCCGCGCCCAGCGCGTTGACGATCAAGCCTTCGACCCGATACGTCGTCAGCAACTGGACGAACCGGCGCTCCATCTCGATCTCGTTGGCGGCGTGGCAGATGAGCGGCATGTAGCCCAGCGCGTGGCAGGCCGCCTCCACGCCCTGCAGCACTTCAATCGTATAGGGATTGGTCAGATCGGCCACCAGCATGCCGAGCAGCCGATTGCGGCCCCGCTTGAGGCCACGGGCCATTTGGTTGGGCCGGTAGTTCAACCGCTTAATGGCGGCTTCGATGCGCTGTCGCAAATCTTCGGAAAGGACTTGGGTCTCGCCATTCAGGTAGCGGGACACACTGGTCTTGCCGGTTCCCGCTTCGCGGGCCACGTCGGTGATGGTCGCAGGGCGCGAGGAAGAGGGTGGGAAATCAGTCACGATGCGCTTCAGAGCAGGCCGTCGGCGCGAGGGGCCGGAGCCGGAGTGCGAGGATCATAGCGCAATCCCGGCACGCAACTCACGAGGTGCGCGCGTGCTCCAGCACCTGTGGATTGACCAGGTTTTCACGTAACGTGCCGGCCAGCGCCTTGATCAGGTTGTCTGCCGCGCAGCGCGCCATGGCGTGCCGCGTCTCGTGCGTTGCGGAGCCGATATGGGGCAAGGCCACCACATTCTTCATCGCCAGCAATGGCGAGTCGGCGGTCAGCGGCTCGTGCTCGAACACATCGACCCCGGCGCCGCGGATCGTGCCATTGCGCAAGGCATGAATGAGCGCCGCTTCGTCGACGACGGGCCCCCGCGATGCATTGATCAGGATCGCGCCTCGCTTCATCTTGGCCAGTTCCGCCGGCCCGATCAGGTGCTGTGTTTCGGGCGTCAGCGGCACCTGCAGGCAGACAAAATCCGATTCGGCCAGCAATGCGTCGAGCATCACACGGCGCGCGCCGTACTGCGCTTCGGCCTCGGGATGCGGATGCCGGTTCGTGTAGAGCACACGCATCCGGAACCCCAGCGCCGCACGGCGGGCCAACGCCGCGCCGATCCGACCCAGCCCGACGATGCCGATCGTCTTGCCGTGGACATCCGTGCCGTAAAGCTCCGGCCCGATGCTGCGCTGCCAGTTGCCGACCCGGACCCACTCGGCCAGCTCCACGACACGACGCGCCGACGCGAGAATGAGCGCAAACACGGTATCGGCGGTCGACTCGGTCAACACATCCGGTGTGTGCGCCAGCACGATGCCCCGACGCGTGAGATCAGGCACGTCGAAGTTGTCATAGCCGACGGAGATCGTAGACCACGCCCTGAGGCGGGGCGCGTGGTCGAGCATCCGGGGCGTGATCTTCAGGCTCGCACCGATCGCGCCTTCGGCGTTGGCAAGCGCCTCGGTCAACGCCGCAGCGCCGTCGACCTCGACAAGTTCGACATGCTGGCGCAACTGGGCCGCCACATCGTCGGGCAGCGGTTTGTAGGCAACGACAAGCGGTTTCATCGGTTCATTTTCCAGACACAGGATGGGCGAACGCGTACGTTTCTGGCGGCTGCGGCTTGACGCAGAGCGTGAGCACTACGGCGGCCAGGAGCGCGGCGCTCATGAATGCGTACGACGCCAGCGGCGAGCCCGTGGCACCGTTGAGGTAGCCAACGAAGTACGAGCCAACAAACGATCCGAGGGCACCCATGCTGTTGATCAACGCCATCGCCCCACCGGCGACGTTCTTCGGCAGCAGCTCCGGCACGATCGCGAAGAACGGACCATACGGCGCATACATCGCCGCTCCGGCAATCACGAGCAGCACATACGACATCCAGAAATGCGTGGACCCGAGCGCAAACGATGCGGCAAACGCCGCAGCGCCCACCAGCAGGAACGGCCAAACGAAGCCGCGCCGCGACCCCACCTTGTCGGATGCCCACGACGCCGCGAGCATCGCGATGGTGGCCGCAAGGTACGGCAGCGCCGACAGCCAGCCCGTCTCGACCATGCCGAGTGACGAGCCGTTCTTGACGATGGACGGCAGCCACAGCACGAAGCCGTACACGCCAATGCTCCAGCAGAAGTACTGCGCGCAGAGTTTGACGACCGCAGGCGAGCGGAAGGCCTCGCCATAGTTGCGCATCGGCTTGATGGCCGCCTGTTCCGTTGCCAAGGCTTGTTCCAGATCGCGTTTTTCCTGGGGGCTCAGCCACGGCGCCTGCGCGGGCTTGTCCTGTACCAGACACCACCAGCACACGGCCCAGATGATGGCGGGCACGCCCTCAGCGATGAACATATGGCGCCAGCCAAACTCGCGCACGAGGTAGCCCGATACCACCGACATCCACAACACCGTCACCGGATTGCCGAGAATCAGAAACGTATTCGCACGCGAGCGTTCTTGCTTGGTGAACCAGTTGCTGATGTAGATCAGCATTGCCGGCATGACGGCCGCCTCGACTACGCCCAGCACAAAGCGGATCGCAAGCAGCGAGGGAATGTCGCTCACGACACCGGTGAGCGCCGCGCACAAACCCCATAACACCAAGCTGATGAACACGAGCTTCTTCACGCTGCGGCGCTCTGCATAGATCGCGCCCGGTATCTGGAAGAAGAAATAGCCGAGGAAGAACAGCGCGCCAATCAACGACGACAGCCCCTGGCTGATCCCTAGATCGTGATTGATGCCAGCCGCCGCCGCGAAGCCATAGTTCGCGCGGTCGAGGTAGGCCAGGCTGTAGGTGATAAAGACGATCGGCATGATCATCCACCAGCGCCGCGCAGCAAGTTGCGTTGCCATGTTCGTGTCTCCTTTGATGGTGTGCGTTGCCCGCGAGGGCGGCAGTCGAAGCGCTGCGTTAGACGCTGGGAATAGATTCCGGCTCGCACCCCAGGCGGGCCGTTTCTTCAAGTACGTCGAGCGCGGCACGCGTCGGCAGTCCTTCGGAATCGCCGATCACCTGGATCGCCAGCGCGCCAATCCGGTTGCCGCGCGCAACAGCCTGCTCTGCGGACAGCCCTTCAAGCAGCGCACTGACCACGCCCACCGCAAAGCCATCGCCCGCACCGACTGTGTCGACAACGCGCTCCACACGGACGCCGTCGGCGATGCCTTCCGCGCCATCAGCGGTCTGGTAGTAAGCGCCGGCAGCGCCCAGCTTGATGGCAACGCCGCGCGCACCCCGATCGAGATAGAAGCGCGCGATGTCGGCTGGAGTGTCATGGCCGGTCAGTTGCTGCCCCTCAGCCAAGCCGGGCAGCACCCAATCGGAAAGCGACGCCAACGCGTTGAGCGTGGTCACCATCTCCGTTGTGGAACGCCACAGCGTTGGGCGCAGGTTCGGGTCAAACGAAATCGAGCGACCAGCCGCACGCATCTCCCTCGCGAGGTGGAACGCAAGTTCGCACGACGACGCAGAGATCGCGGGAGCCACACCCGTCAGGTGCAGATGGCGCGCGCTGAGTACATAGTCGGCCACATAGTCGGCGCGGGAGAGGCCGCTGGCAGCCGAGCCTTTGCGGAAGTACTCGACACGCGGGTCACTGCCATCGTCGGCGCGCGACTTCAGCTGGAAGCCCGTGGGATATTGCGGATCCACAGATACACACGATGCGTCGATCCGTTCGCGTGCCAGCGTTTCCAGCACGTATTCACCAAACGAATCCTGCCCCACCCGGCTCACATAGCCGACGCGAAAACCGAGGCGGCTCAGGCCGACTGCCACGTTCAGATCGGCACCTGCGATGCGCTTGGTGAACTGCGTGACCTGCGCGAGCGGCCCCGGCGCCGTCGCCACAAACATCGCCATGGCTTCGCCGTAGGTGATGACATCCAACGTATGCGACATGCGCAGGCTCCTTCGATGTCGAGTCACCGTCAGGCGGCCTTGAGCCACACGACATGTTGATGGGCGTCCGCGGCGGGATCGACCGCGTTGAACGGGAATTCGATGCCGCGCGGTACATCGCCGGGCAGCGCGGCCAGCACAGCGGCGAATCCGGCATCGTTGCCCGCAGGCGCCACCGCAAAGCGACGCGCGCCCTCGCCCGCAACGCTCTTGCAGTGGATGTATTGGACATACGGCGCCAGCGCCTGCGCGCATGTGAGCGGCGCTTCGCCAGCCCACTCCCAGTTGCCGATGTCGAACGTCATGCCGAGCATGTCGTTCAGGCCCGCCGCTTTCAATGCGCTGAACAGGTCGCTGAACTGCGACAGCGAGCCGCCTACCGCCTGCTGACCGTTCTCAACGAGTATCCGTGCTCGCGCGCCTTGCAACAGCTGGGCCAGCGCCTCTGCCGACGCATCGCCGGCAAATCCGCCGAGCTGGAACTTCACAATGCGCGCACCCAAGGTCTGCGCTTCAACCAGCGCGCCGCAGATCGCGCCTGCATCCAAAGCACCGTCGTCCGTGTAAAGCGTGGCCGGTGTCGAGTAGACCGCCCAGAGACCATGCGCGGTGATGAGCCGGCCCAAGGCAACCAGGACCTCAGCGGATACCGTGCCATCGAGGCCAACAGGCAACAATTCACGCCGCACCTCGAAGCCGGCAGCACCGACCGACGCCGCCAGCGGGACATAGACGTGATGTCCCTGCTCAAGCACCTGAGCGACGCCGAACGCGCTTGCCACGATCACGATATCTGCCATTTGTGCGCTTTTCTCCGTATGGAACCGGTTCCATTAGAGGATATGGTCGCGGTTGGAGATGGCCCGCGCTATAGAGGAAATCCCTAGCAGCGGTGGCCAGATGCGACACGCCGCACACGTGTTCGGCGCGGAGCGAGGATTGGGCTTTCGGGAGGGATGCCCGCGCTTTGAATGTGGAAGCAACGCCACGCGCGGAGCAGAGGAGTGGCAGCCGTGCAGAAAGACGGCCAAACAAAAAGGGCCGACAGTTGCCTGTCAGCCCTTCGAATTTTGGTGGGTCCTGCGGGATTCGAACCCGCGACCAATAGATTAAAAGTCTACTGCTCTACCGACTGAGCTAAAGACCCCAAAGACCGCGATTATAGGGAGATACCCGCGATTCTGTCAACGGCTCGTCAGATCAAACCAGACGTTCCATTCGCCAGATCTGGTAGCGGAACGCCAGCACCGCGCCGATCACGATGCCCGCGAGCGCGATGAACGATCCGACCGCCAGCGTCGACACACCGGACAGCCCTTGCCCGATCGTGCAACCGAGCGCCGTGACACCGCCAATGCCCATGAGGATACCGCCGATGATGTGGTTGCCTGTGTCCTCGGCATTGGCAAAGCCCTCCCAACGGAACGTGCGCGTGGCCAGCGCCACCGCCGCCGAACCGGCAATCACACCGAGCACGCTGACGATACCGACCGTCAGTACCTTCGACGTATCGCTGAAGAACATCAGCCACTCCAGCGTGTACGACACTGGCGCCACGAAGCTCAATGCCTCCATGCGGCCGCTGTTTGTCGACACGAACGCTTCCTGCAGCGTGTTCGGATCTTCCTGCACGTAGCCGAGATGCCCGGAGACATACCACATGCCGACGATGATGAGGCCAACGCCGATGCCACCGAGCAGGTTGTCACCGATGCGGAAATCGCGCGAGATGAGCGCCCACACCGACAGCGCCCCACCGATTACCAACGCCAGAACAAGGCGCAGCATGCGCGCATCGGCGGAGAACGCGTGGCCGAGCACGCTGGGCAAATCCTGCGACGTCGGCAATGTAATCGCCACGCTGTCCACCGTTGCGACGCGCACCACGCCAAACACGCCCTTGAGCGTCATGTACGCCGCCAGCCCCAGAAACACCAACACGACGACCGACTTCAAATTGCCGCCGCCGATACGCACCAGCGTCTTGCTTCCGCACCCTGAGCCCAGCACCATGCCGAAGCCGAACAGCAGGCCGCCCACCAGCGACGACAGCCACAGCAGCTTGCTGGCCGTGTAGATCGTCTTGCTTGTATCGATCAGGCCAAGCCAGCTCAGGCACCCGGTGCCGATCATGGCCACACCGATGGCCAGTGCCCACATGCGCAGCCGGTTCCAGTCGCCGATGTTGACGACGTCGGACACCGCGCCCATCGTGCAGAAGTGCGTGCGCTGAAGGATCGCGCCAAACACAAACGTCAGCGCAAACGTGGCCCACAGCACCGTGTGGGACAGCGCGTTGAGGTCGATATCGGACATGGTGCGTCAGACGTAGCGGGTGGGGTCGGGCACGCCCGCAGCTTCAAAGCCGGCCTTGCGAATGCGGCATGAATCGCACACGCCGCAAGCCCGGCCCTCGTCGTCGGCCTTGTAGCAGGACACGGTCAGGCCGTAGTCCACACCCAGCCGCACGCCGGCCTGGATGATCTCCGCCTTGGTCATGTCGATGATGGGTGCGTTCACGCGGATGCGCTCGCCTTCCACACCGGCCTTCGTCGCCAGGTTGGCGAGCGTTTCGTAAGCGGCAACGTATTCGGGACGGCAGTCCGGATAGCCGGAGTAGTCCACGGCATTTGCGCCAAAAAACAGGTCGCGTGCGCCCACCGCCTCAGCCCAGCCAAGCGCGAGCGACAGCATGATCGTGTTGCGCGCCGGCACATACGTGATGGGGATACCCGTCTGCGCACCGTCGGTCGGCACGTCGAGCGTATCGTCGGTCAAGGCCGAGCCACCGAACTTGCGCAGGTCCAGATCGACGATTTCATGGCGCACTGCGCCAAGCGCCGCCGCGACTTTCTTGGCCGCTTCCAGCTCGGACGAGTGGCGTTGGCCATAGCGCATCGACAGCGCGTAAGTCTCAAAGCCGTCCGCATTGGCCATGGCGAGCACGGTGGCAGAGTCCAGCCCGCCGGAGAGCAGGACGATGGCGCGTTTTTTCATGGGCGAAGCCTTGCAAAGCGAATCGGGAAGGCCCGCATTTTAGCGTGCCGCCGCCCTACCCGCGCCCAACACGGCTTATGCCCGCTATTCGGCGGTCCATGAAAAAACGCCCGCCGGTGCAGCCACGGGCGGGCGTTCGTTCAGATGCCGAGCGGCTTGCCGATCAGCGCATCGACTTCAGACGGCTTTGCGCGGTCTTAGCCTGCTCGGTGCCGGGATACTGAGAGACCACCGATTCCAGCGTCTTGCGTGCGGCCGCCTTCTGGCCGGACTCGCCCTGGTTGGTCGCCACCTGCAGCAGCGCATCAGGCGCTTTCGGATGCTGCGGGTTGCTGCGCGCCATGTTTTCGAGCACGTAGCTGGAGCCCTTGTAGTCGCGCTGTGCATAGAGCGCGTTACCGAGCCAGAACTGCGCGAGCGGCAGATACGGGCTTTGCGGATACTTCTTGACGAACGCCGAGAACTGGTTGCCCGCGCCCTTGAAGTCGCCCCCCTGGAACGCCTTGAGCGCAGCGTCGTATTCCGGCTTCTCGTTCGGCTGGACCATGCCTTCGCGGCCATCCACCGTTGCTTGCTGCGGCTCGAATTTCTTCAGGCGCGCATCCAGGTCGGCGTAGTAATCCTTCTGCTGCTTGGTCAGCGTATCGACGCTGTTCTGCAGGACTTCGTTCTGCCCGCGCAGGCGCGCCACTTCGGATTTGAGTGTCTCGATCTGGTTTTGCGCGTCGATCAGGTTCTTGCTGTTCTGATCGATGCGCTGGGCAGCCGTCGACTGGAAGTTGTTGAACTTGTCGCGCATGTCGATGATGGCGCGGCGCGCCTCATCGTCGTCAAACACCCCCGCTGCCGCCGGGCCGGCCACGGTGAGGGCGCCACCCGCGACGAGCGTCGCCAACAGGATGGCCCGACGCATGGCCCCATAAGCGCGCTGTTTCATCATCGTATTCATGTGATTGCCAACGTAAGAACGCCGGCCGCAACCTCGCAGCCGGCGCGTTCCACTTCAAACCGTACCGATCAGTAGACGATGTCGGCGCGGCGGTTCTGTGCCCACGAATCTTCGTCGTGGCCGGTCGCTTGCGGCTTTTCCTTACCCAGGCTCACGGCTTCCATCTGGCTGTCAGGCACGCCCATCGACGACAGGGCGCGACGCACGGCCTCGGCACGCTTCTGGCCCAGTGCGAGGTTGTATTCGCTCGTGCCGCGCTCGTCGGTGTTGCCCTGGATCAGGACCTTGCGCTGGTTGTGCGATTGCAGGTAGCGCGAGTGCTGGCCCAGCAGGCCTTGGTACTCCGACTTCACCGAGTAGCTGTCGAAATCGAAGTAGATGCTGCGCTTGGCGAGCGGGCTGTTCGGGTCGGTCAGCTCGTCACGGCCCACGTCCACCGGCGTCACCGTGCGGGCATCCGCACCCGTACCGGCACCACCGCCCGTACCGTTCTTGGCCGTATCGTCCAGCTTCACGCCCGAGCTGCAAGCGCCCAGGGCCAGCAGCGCGGCAATGGCTGCGATTTTGATCATGGTTTGGGACTTCGACATGTCCGATTTCTCCTAGTGGAACAGCTTCGTTATTGCATGAAAGGACCCCACGCCGGCTCACGAACTTCGCCGGCCTGGAGGGAAAGAACCTGACGCGTGCGGCCATCGGTCGACACAGCGGCCAACACCGATTTGCCGCCAACGCGCGTGGCATACAGGATGAACTTGCCGTTGGCCGCAAAGCTCGGCGACTCGTCGTTCGAGGTGTCCGTCAACGCGTTCACATCGCCATTCGACAAGTCCTGCGTGTACAGGCGGAAGGCACCCCCCACGCGCGAGATGTATGCCAGCAGCTTGCCGTCCGGCGAAACGCGTGGGCTGGTGTTGTAGTTACCCTTGAACGTCACGCGTTGCGCACCGCCCGCTTCTTCGCCGTCAACCGACATGCGATAGATCTGGGGCGCACCGCCGCGGTCGCTGGTGAAATAGATGGAGCGGCCATCCGGCGAGAACGACGGTTCGGTGTCGATCGCGCTGCTGCGGCTCAGGCGGCGCAGGCCCGAGCCATCGGCGTTGACCAGGTAGACCTGCGTATTGCCATCGCGCGACAGAGACACCGCCACGTGGCGACCATCGGGCGACCAGGCGGGCGCCGAATTGTTGCCCTTCTGATTCGAGATCACCGTGCGGCGGCCCGCCACCAGGTCATGCACGTACACCACCGGCTTCTTGCTCTCGAACGACACATACGCGACTTTGGTGCCATCCGGCGACCACGACGGCGAGATGATCGGCTCATTGCTCGTCAACGCGATCTGCGGGTTGGCGCCATCCGAGTCAGAGATCTGCAGTTGGAAGCGACGGCCAACCTTGGACACGTACGACAGACGCGTTGCAAAAACGCCGCGCTCGCCGATCAGCTTCTGGTAGATGTAGTCCGCGATCTCATGCGCAGCCAGGCGAAGCTGGCCGGGGCCACGCGTGAGCGACAGGCCGCCCAGGCTTTCGCCTTTGGCGGTGTCGTACAGGCGGAAGCGAATTTCGTAGCGGTCGCCGTTGCGCGTCACGGTGCCGCCCACGAAGGCTGCGGCGCCCTTGGTCTTCCAGGCACCCAGGTCAGGCGCCGGGCTTTCCGGCACGACTGCACCGGCCACATCGACGTTCGAGAAACGACCGCTGCGCGCCAGGTCCGCCCGGACAATCGCGGAGAGGTTTTGCGGAGCCTGTGCTTCGCCCTGGAAGTTGGCGATTGCAATCGGGTACTGGCTGGCGCCGACACCCGAGATCTCCACGTTGAGCTGGGCATGGGCCACGCCCGCGCACGCTGCGCTCAGCAGAAGCGCCTGCGCTGCACGTCGGAACATCGGGATCCACATCGTTCGCATCATGTTCATCTTCCCTACTATCAAATCCGGAATCCGAGTACGCCGGCCAGCGCTGCCTTGAGTGGCGCTAGCCCGTTATTCCTTCGGCCGGAACGTCAGGATGACGCTCGACGGCGCTTTGCCGTTGGTATCGCGCGGCAGCGGGTCGGAGCGCTCAACCGCGCGCATCACGGCTTCGTCATAGGCGCCGTTGCCACTCGATTTCGTCAGGCGCTTGGACAGGATCGAACCGTCCGGCGCCATCTGCACCGACACGACGGCCGACGGATTGCCATTGACGGCCGACGGGTCGAACAGGATGTTCGGCTTGACCTTGGCCCGCACACGCTCGGCGTATCCGGCCGACGCCGTGCCACCCGTGCCCTGGGCATTGCCGACACCACCACCGGAGCCCGCCACCGTGCCCGTCGCACCCGCACCAGCCATCGCGCGCAGCCGATCCAGCTGCGCCTGGCGTTGTGCATTGGCGCGCGATTCATTCGCCTTACGCTCTGCGTCGGCCTTGGCCTTGGCTTCTGCGGCGGCCTTGGCCTTCAATTCCTTCTGCTTCGCATCCGCTTCCGCCTTCGCCTTCGCTTCGGCCTGGGCTTGAAGCTGTGCATTCTTGCGGGCCTGCGCTGCGTCCGCGGCAGCTTTCTCAGCGGCCTTTTCCTTGGCCTGCTGTTCGGCCAGGGCCTTGCGTTGGAGTTCCGCCTGACGCGCCTGTTGCTCTTCCTTCAGACGGGCTTGACGCTGGGCTTCTGCCCGTTCTTCGGCGGCGCGGCGAGCGAGTTCGGCCTCACGGGCCGCTGCAGCCTCCTGCTCGCGCTTGCGCTTTTGCTGCTCCAGCGCGATATCCGCTTCCTCTTCCACCTTGGCCGGCGGCGCCTTGATCACCGGTTCGGGCTTGACCTCGGGCACCGGCGCGGCCTGCTGCACGGCCTGCTGAACCGCCGCCTCGTCCCACAGTTCAGCCTCCTCGCCGCGCGGGGTGCTGCTCTGCCACTGCACGCCAAAGTACAGAAAGATGATCAGCAGAACGTGTGTCAGGAGCGCCAGCCCGAACGCGCGCAGCGTGCCGCGCTCGCGAACAGGCTCGTAACGATGCAACGACGTCGTAGCCATGACGTTCAGGTTGCCCCGCCGTGGTTCGTCAACGCTCGCTTCAGCAACCTGCTCATGACGATTTCACCATCAGGCCGACGCGCTTTACGCCATCGCCCTTGAGCACGCTCATGACGGTCAGCACGCGGTCATACTGGACCGATTTGTCGGCGGCAATCACGACGGGCTGATCGGGGTTTTCGTCCGTGCGCTGCTTCACGAATGCGCGCAGCTCGTTGTTGTTGGCGAGCCTCTGCTCGGTTGCTCCCGAACCGGTTTTGATGCGAGCAAGGATCGTGCCGTCGCTCTTGATGGTCACCACAATGGGCGGCTGCGTCTGCTGCGGCGTCGCGTTTGCCACCGATGGCAGATTGACCACGCCCGGGTTCACCACGGGCGCCGCCACCATGAAGATGACCAGCAGCACCAGCATTACGTCGATGTAGGGGACGACGTTGATGTCAGCCTTGGCCCGTCGGGCGCGGCGCGTTCGCTGGATGGTAGCCATGAGTGCGGCTCCTTAGCGCGTCTGGCGCTGGAGGATGTTCGAGAACTCTTCCATGAAGCTCTCGAAGCGGTTGGCCAGGCGGTCGATCTCGGTGGCATAGCGGTTGTAGGCGATCACCGCCGGAATGGCCGCAAACAGACCGATGGCCGTGGCGACCAGCGCTTCGGCAATACCGGGCGCTACGGCCGAGAGGGTCGCCTGTTGTACGTTGGACAGGCCGCGGAAGGCGTTCATGATCCCCCAGACCGTGCCGAACAGGCCGATATACGGACTGACCGAGCCGACCGACGCGAGGAAAGGCAGGTGGGACTCCAGCGAGTCCATCTCGCGCTGGTAGGCGGCACGCATGGCACGACGGGAAGCATCGAGAATGGCGCTCGGATCGCCGCCGCCGCGCTGCAACTCGCGCGCCTTCAGGTATTCGCGCATCCCGGCTTCGAAGATACGTTCCAGCGCGCCGGTAGTGTGACGGTTGTTGGCAGCGCTCTGATACAGCGCCTGCAAGTCGCCACCGGCCCAGAAATCGCGCTCGAACGATTCGGTCTGGCTGCGCGCTGCGCGCAGTGCAAACGCTTTGCGGAAGATGTACGTCCAGGAGAACAGCGACATCACCAGCAAGAGGCCCATGACGAATTGGACCAAGAGGCTGGCATGCAGCACCAGCGAGACGATCGACAGATCTTGTGTGACCTCGACGGGATTCATGCGGCGGCTTTGATGGTTGCGAGTATGGGAGCGGGAATCGGGGTCGGCCGGAAAGTGAGCCGGTCGACACATCCAACACGAATCGTGCCTGATGCGAGCAAAACGTCGCCGCGCCAGCCTTCTTGGGCGAATTGGACCGACGCGGGGCCAACCCGTTCCATACGCGAACGGATCTGAAGCAGGTCGTCCAGGCGTGCCGGCGCGCGGTAATCCACGGCAGTGCTGCGCACCACGAAAATGGCTCCGGTCGTGTCGGCCAGCGCCTGCTGATCGACCCCAAGCGCGCGCAGCCACTCGGTGCGGGCGCGCTCGAAAAATTTCAAATAGTTGGCGTAGAACACCACGCCGCCTGCGTCGGTATCTTCCCAATACACGCGCAGGTTCCAGTCAAAAGAAGCCATCGGGTAATTTTACCAAGACGCAAATGACGGCCAGGCATCCACCGACTGGCCGAGGGCTTGCGCTCGAATTCAGGCCATGCCTCGCGTCACGCTGGTGGCCGAGAATGACTGGCAAACGGGCATCAGTTCCATCGCGTTGACATTGAAGTGCGCCGGCAGCGCCGCCATCCAGTAGACCGCTTCGGCGATGTCGTCGGCGGTGAGGGCTTCCGTGCCTTCGTAAACTTTCTCCACACGGGCATCGTCACCCTTGAAACGCACATTGGAAAACTCCGTGCCGGAGCACAGCCCTGGCTCGACGTTCGATACGCGTACGCGCGTGCCGGTCAGGTCCGCCCGCAAGTTCAACGAAAACTGGCGGACGAAGGCCTTGGTGGCGCCATACACGTTGCCGCCCGGATACGGATACGTCCCCGCGATCGAGCCAATGTTGATGATGTGACCACGATTGCGCTCCACCATAGCGGGAAGTAGCGCACGCGTCATATGCACGAGCCCGGAGCAGTTCGTGCCGATCATGCGGTCCCAATCGGTCAGGTCGGCACGCTGGGCGGGTTCGAGGCCCAGTGCCAGGCCGGCGTTGTTGACCAGCACATCGACTTCGCGCCAACCCTCCGGCAGGGAGCCCGGCAAGGCCGCAACGGCGTCGGCATCCAGCACGTCCAGCACGAACGGCAGCACGGCGTCGCCCAATTCGGCCTTGAGCGCGTCGAGACGGTCCTGGCGGCGGCCTGCCGCGATCACACGATGGCCTTCTCGCACGAAACGCCGCGCGATGGCAGCGCCGAACCCGGCCGTTGCGCCGGTCACGAATACGATCATGGAAGTGTCTCCGGGCCTAAAAAAACGAAAGTCAGAGTTTACCTGAAGCCTTGTGCGGTATTGCACCGCAATGTGCGCGTCTGCACGCCCGCTGGTTGCAGCGGCCATGGGGCTGTCGTACACTCGCGGGCAACCATTCCACCTTGCGCGACTGGCGAATCCTGAAGCAGCTTTGAGCGGCTTCGACATGTGGGCAGCGACCACGAGGAAGCGCAAGGTTTCTGGCGTCATGCACAACGGCGCCTGCCGCTCGCCTGGGCAGCGAATGGGAAGCACAGGGTGACTTGGACACCCGCTGCAATCGGCCGACACCGGGCGCAGCCGTTCAAGCCGCGCGCATGTTTCCCCCACGCCTCGCCCGATCTCCGCCATTTCCGTTTCGTTTCAGACCAGACACTCGCCATGTTCGAACGCAGCCGCTATACGATCGACCAGATCGATCCCGAAATCTTTGCCGCCATCCAGCAGGAAAATCAGCGTCAGGAAGACCACATTGAGCTGATCGCCTCCGAGAACTACACCTCCCCGGCCGTGATGGCCGCGCAGGGTTCGCAACTGACCAACAAGTACGCCGAGGGCTACCCCGGCAAGCGCTACTACGGCGGTTGCGAATACGTGGACGTGGTCGAACAGCTCGCCATCGACCGCGTGAAGCAGCTCTTTGGCGCCGAAGCCGCCAACGTGCAGCCGAACTCGGGCTCGCAGGCCAACCAGGGTGTGTTCTTCGCCGTGCTCAAGCCGGGTGACACGATCATGGGCATGAGCCTGGCCGAAGGCGGCCACCTGACGCATGGCATGGCGCTCAACATGAGCGGCAAGTGGTTCAACGTCGTCAGCTACGGCCTGAACGCGCAGGAAGACATCGATTACGACGCGCTCGAAGCCCTGGCGCAAGAAAAGAAGCCGAAGCTGATCATTGCCGGTGCATCCGCCTTTGCGCTGCGCATCGATTTCGAGCGCATCGGCAAGATCGCCAAGTCGATCGGCGCGTACTTCATGGTGGACATGGCGCACTACGCCGGCCTGATCGCTGCAGGTGTGTACCCGAATCCCGTGCCGCACGCTGATTTCGTCACGACGACCACCCACAAGAGCCTGCGCGGCCCGCGCGGCGGCGTGATCCTGATGAAGGCCGAGCACGAGAAGGCCATCAACTCGGCGATCTTCCCAGGTATCCAGGGCGGCCCGCTGATGCACGTGATCGCCGGCAAGGCGGTGGCGTTCAAGGAAGCGCTGTCGCCCGAGTTCAAGGCTTACCAGCAACAGGTCGTGAAGAACGCGGCCGTCATGGCTGAAACGCTCATGGCCCGAGGCCTGCGGATCGTGTCCGGCCGCACGGAGAGCCACGTGATGCTGGTTGATCTGCGCGCCAAGAAGATCACTGGCAAGGAAGCCGAAAAGGTGCTGGGCGACGCACACATCACCGTCAACAAGAACGCGATTCCGAATGACCCGGAAAAGCCGTTCGTGACGTCGGGCGTGCGCCTGGGTTCGCCGGCCATGACCACGCGTGGCTTCAAGGAAGCCGAGGCCGTGAAGGTCGCCCACCTGATCGCCGATGTGCTGGACAATCCGCACGACGAAGCCAACATCGCCGCCGTGCGCGCCAAGGTGGCTGAGCTGACCAAGCAGTTCCCGGTCTACGGCTGAAGCATCCGCCAATGGCCGGATCGGCCAGCCACGTAGTACCCTGCCGCGATGCGCCCCCAATTGAATGAGGGGCCATCGCGGCGTTGTTCTTTTAGCGCAGTGCGTTCTTTGAGGTTGCCGAGGAGACCACCGGCATGAAATGCCCCTTTTGCGGCCACGCGGCCACCCAGGTGATTGATACCCGCATGTCGGAAGAAGGCGACACCGTGCGCCGCCGCCGTCGCTGCGAATCCTGCGACCGCCGCTTTACCACCTACGAACGCATCGAGCTGTTCTTCCCTGCCGTCGTCAAAAAGAACGGCAGCCGCGTCGACTACGACCGCAACAAGGTCAAGGATTCCATGCGCCTGGCGCTGCGCAAGCGTCCCGTGTCCGCCGAGGCCATCGACGAGGCCATCGCCCGCATCGAAGAAAAACTCCTCAGCCACGGCGAAAAGGAAATCGGCAGCGACCGCGTGGGCGAACTGGTGATGCGCGAACTCAAGCGGCTGGACAAGATCGGGTACATCCGCTTTGCGTCGGTGTATCGGAGTTTTGAGGATCTGGCAGAGTTTCGGGACGTGCTGGACGAGGTTGCGGCGACGAATGTGCGGAAGTAAAAAAGGGCCCCAACGAGCCCCTGTGTATTTCCTCTTACCAACACTGCGCTGACGTGGTACCCGCAGCCATGTTGGCGTTGCCTTGCACGCCGAGTTGGTTGATGGTGTATGTGCCACACGCATCGGCCGTTTGCGGACTGACCGGCACAGCGGAAGCGGAATAGCCAGGCGCTCCAGCACCACTCGCGCCGGCCGTGCCCGTTACCGCAACATTCAGCTGATAGTACGACTGCGTGCCAGACTGAATGGCGAACGGAAAACTTGCCGCAGCATAGCCGAGTGAAGCAGGCGACGCTGCGTAGTTATTCTGCAGCGTAAAGAACCGCTCTTGGCGCACTGCCAAATCCAGCAGCGCCGTCTTCGCATCTGCGCGGTGCGATTTGAGGATGTATTGCTGGTAGGACGGATAGGCGATGCGGGCAAGGATGGCGATGATCGCTACCGTGATCATCAATTCCATCAGTGAGAAGCCGCCTTCACTACGCGGCAGGGTAGAAGTTGTATTTGGACTCATGATCAGCGCAGCTTGGTCCAAGTCATGCGCGAGCCAACACCGGCGGCGCTCGGGTTGATCTGGTTGACAGTACCTGTTCCGCTCACGGTCTGCTGCACCAGATACGGCAGCTTGTTGGCGGTCACGATAGACGGCGTGCCGGTACCGCTCAAACCGATACCGCTGACAATGCCGCCGTTGAGTGTCGGGAAGTTATTGTTGTTGTCACCGAAGAAGGACGCAGTGCCTGCCCCACCCGATGCGACAGAGATGGCCATGGTGTAGCCAGACGCAGGGGTCGAGGTACAGGACAAAACCTGTTGCGTGCCAGGCACCGTCGTGTTGACGATGAACATGCCATACGCAAGCGTTGGGTTATAGACTACCTGCTCATAGTTGGTAACCGCACTCGAACCAGAGCCTGTGGTGGTGCTTGGCAGCGCGAGCTTCCAGCCGAACTGTGTGTTGGCCGTACTGCTAGTGCCACACGTTGTCGAACCCACCCAGCACACCTTGTTGTTGCTCACGGTCCGGTACGAAGGCGTCGTACCTGAACTGACCGAGGTGTTCGTAATGCTCTGCGTCTGCAGGGTTGACGCAGTCACAGTTTGCGGGCCTGTCAGGGTTGCATAAACCGCAGCCGCTGGTGCGATCGCATTCCAAGCGTTCATGTTCCAGTCCCAGACACCATACAGGGACTGCGCCGTGTTGCTGGAATAGGCGGCTGCGCTGGTCTGCGTTACGGGGAAAGCCTGACCGGTGCCGAAGCTGACGAGCACACGCGGCGCTCCTGTGCCGCTACCCGGGATAGCTGCAACCGCCACCTTGCTGGTGATCGGCTGGCCCGCCGGCGTTGAGAACATCGGCGCGCTGGAAACACTCCACGATGCTGGATTCTGCGACGTCAGATCGAAACGCCAGACGTTGCCGAACGCATCGCCTGCGTACACAAAGTCGGTAATGTGGTCGCCATCAAGATCCGCTGGCGTTACATAGGCGATACCGTTCTTATTGTTGGCTTTCAGAGGATCCTTGCTCGGGCCGTAGCCCGTGTCGAGGTAGTAGAAGGATGTGGTTCCATCGCTTGCCACCAGCATGATGTACAGACCTGCACCACCGCTTGAGCTATTCAGTCCATTTCCAAATAGCACCGCCCAATTGCCATTGTGAAGACGGCGGATCACTGGGGTACCGTAGGTGTTACCAAGATAGCTGGCACAACCTGCGACGTTGGTGCACTTGAGATTAGCGGACGACCATTCGCCGATAACCAGCGAGCTGGCGTTGCCCTCACTGAAGTTGGCGGGATTTGTGATATCGAGGGCGTAAAGAGCGCCCGTGCCTACGCTCGTGTTGTCCGCAATCGCGCCGGAGGCATTGCCACCACCACCCAGCCCACCGACCAGCCACGTATGCCAGGCATTTTTGTAGTAGAGCTCGCCTGTCCCGGGAGTCGCATCCACATACAGATTGTGCGCATACGAAGGGGAGCTGAAATCCAGTTTGCCGTTGCTGTTGTAGATGGTGTTCAGGGCCGCTGCCGGAATGTAGGCAAGAACTTCCTTCCCGTCGTTCGGCGTCGTCGCCGTAGTGAAATTGCCATTGGCATCGTAACCACCTGCACGGAAACCATGCAGCATGCCGTCATTTGCGCCAACGTACACAACGTTCGCCCGCTGTGCATTATTGGTCTTGAAGAGGGCATAGCTACCTGCAGGCTCGGACGGAGTTGCCGAGGAATAAAGAGAATCCACCCAAGGTCCGGTATACGGTGCCGATGGCGCTCCGACCCAGGTCGGGCTGGAGTTCATGATGTCGCCCATCACGCCAGTACGGGTGCGGAAGGCGCCGCCACTGGCGACCTCTTTGCTGCGATCTCCACGCAGATAGAGTTGACGCGGGCTGCTGGTGCTGCTCGCGGAACTACTGTCCAAGACATTCTTCTGCGCTGACGTGAGGTTCGACCACTGGAACGGAATGCCGCTGGTGCCATTCCACGTCAAAATGCTTCGGGCCGACGGGGCCTGCGCTGTCACAGTCGACGTAGAGCTGATGGCTGGACATGCCCCCCCGGTCAAGGTGCAACTGGCATTCCAGTTCGCATTGGTTGCGATGGAGACAATGCCCGTTGTCGGGTCCATCACCAGGTTCTGCGCAGTCAATTCCCCCCACCAGTTGGTCGGATGATAGTAGGCGAGATACACCTGTGTCCCAGCTTCCACGCGAGCCGACTGCTGCACGTTGGTACCTGCTGAACTGTTGGCTTGCCCCACGGGCGCAGCCTTGAAGCAGGTAATTTCGTGGACGTTGCTGCCACCGCCGGTACCCGCCGAAAAGCCGAAGCGGAATGACGAAGGCAGCGGGCCGTTCGACGCGGTAATACTCTGGTTTGTGATCACCGGCTGGGCTGTGCCGCCGTTCACGCTATACGAAAGGCTCAGGAGACCATCTTGCGTGATACTGAGTGCGTAGGTGATGGGAGTCGCATTTCCCCGCACCGCTTTGCTGCCACCCGCCGAATTCTTTCCGGCAGCTTCCTGGCTGTAGAGCTTGACCGTACTACTTAACGTGTCGCCGCCCAGATAATTGTAGTTGTATGGAATCTGCTCGGTCGTCCGGTTTCCGTCGTCGATGTCATAGCCGTTCGCGTCCGTTTGAGTGTTGCCGCTGAAGTTATAGAGATAGCCTGCAGCACAGGTGCTCTGTACAGCGTTCATTTGTGACGTGCTCAGGGCCGACGGATAGTACTTCGCGTACTTAGTGGACAAGTTCGCCCAGTTGGTGTTTCCCGCACCGCGCAAGCTAATGCGACCGGGAATTGCGCCGCCGCTGGCTCCGGAGCTGGTGTTGTCGCCGGCGTTCGAGAAGTTTCCGAACTCATCGATACCGAGGCCGATATAACCACCCTGCACGCCATCGTACGTAGGGTTGCCGTTAGAACAGCTGTAACCTAGACTCCCCCCCAGCGCCCCGACCGTAGCCGGGTACTTTCCGTCGGCCAAGAAGAAACTGATGCCGTCAGCGCCGGACGCTTGGCCAGCGGCATTCTTATAGGCATTACCACCGTACGTCACCGTCGTGAACGTTACCTGTATGCCCTGATTGGTCGGGAAGGTGAAGTTGGAAACGACAGCGCCCGTCTGGTTATTGCCGTTGCTACCCGTCGTTGTATCACCATTGGTCAGACGCAGAGCCCCAGAGCCCACCGCATCGGGAAGCGTACCGGTGACGCCCCCGACCAGGGTCGTACCACTGTAGTAGCTGAGCCCCGAGCACGCCGGAATTGTGCCGCTGCCATTGCCCGCAGTCAGGCAAGCACCGTTGAGGGCCTTCCAGTTATACGAAGACGAGGCCCCTGTCAGCGTGTCGCTAATCACTAACTGCGCCCTGGCAACACCCGGCAGTAGCGCAGCGGTTGCCAGCAAACCCACCCGTTGAATTGTTTTCATCACTGTTGTCCCAGATCTTTGGCGCCAGAACTAATGCGATAGGTGCTCTGCACCACTGCTGCTGTCGTTGCATCACCGCCAAAACCATAGGCGGTGACTTGAAAGAGTTGAGAAAGCCCGTTCGGGCTCATACCGATGTAGTTGATGTACAAGCCGGGGACACCTGCGTAGTTGATATCCCCCGCTGGAGAGCTGGCACCGGCCATGCCTCCACCGCCGTTCGCCGTCATCGAAGGCGGCAGATAGGTTGACCCCACGCCCCACGGCAAAGTGGAAGGAGTCGCCAGGGCGGTGTTACACACTCGCATATTTGCAAGCGTATTCCCGTTGTTCACCCCCGAGCATGCAATGCCGGTTGAGCCGTTGCCTTGCCCCAGCCACCATTCACCGTACTGGAGGGCGCTCTGTGCAGCCTCAAGCGCGCGCTGCTTATCGCGCGTGTTGGCCGCAATCTTCTCTTGCAACCCGAAGCTACGGAACATGCCGATAGCAAAGAGCGTGAGAACAACCAGCAGCAGCAGTCCAACAATGAGGGTGTATCCACGGTCAGCGCGATTTCGCAGCTTGGAAAAACGCATGGTGGCGCTCATGACTGATTCTTCAGGCTGATGTTTTGGACCCACGTTGTGCTCTGCGCCTGCCCAACTTGGTTACCAAACTGTGTCGAAAAGGTGAGCTTGATCTGAACGGTATGGACTTGCGACCAATAACCCGACGCCGCCACCTGCGCGGCTGTCAGATAAGAATCGTCATAACCATTGCTGTTGGTATCGGTGCCATACAGCACGCTAAGTCCGGTGACTCCACTCACCAGCGGTACCGTGGTCGTGCCACCGCTGGAAACAAGCGTCATCGCGCATTGCAGTTCGTTACTGGCATTGACAGACAATGTGTTGATGTACACCTGCTGAGCGCCGGTCGTGTTCGTCTGCCCCAGGCAGTTCAGGGTGCCATCCCCGCTGGCAGTCGCAAATCGCGTTGTTACCGTATCCGTACCTGCAGTGGCACCCGAAGTACCGGAAATGACCTGGCCGGCAGCCAGCGAGCCATTCGCAGGGAATGCAGATAGGGCCGTATTGACTGTTGGGTTGGGGAAATACCCTGCCTGCTGTACAACATTGGTGAAGATGGTCAGCGCCAGCCGCTCATTGTCCTGCAACTGCGCGAGCTGATCCTGGCTCGTGAACGTCTTCTGCATGTTGACAAATACCACCACCACGCCGCTCATGATGAACAGCGCGATGACCATGGCGATCAGTATCTCAACTAGGCTCGTACCAGCCTGGCCGCGTGCCGATCGAATCCGGCGAGGCATCGCTTCGGCTCTCATGGCTGGACGTACACGGTAAAGCTCTGGGTGGAAGCTGTGACCACCCCAGACGCTGCAGTTGTGCTGTTGACCGCGACGTACTTTTCGTTCCAGTTCACTGTGATGTTGCAGCTCACTGGCACACCTGTTGCCGTCGTGCAGTTGACGGTGGCGGAATAGCCCGGGAAGTTCGCGTTCATAGTGCTGGCCCATTGCTGAACATCGTATGCAGCCAGTTGAGCCGGCGTGCAGGAATTGCCAGAAAGGCAAGCACCTGTAGCCAGTGTCTGGTTCAACACATTCGAACTATCTGTGATGGTCGTGCCCGTCACACTAAATGTCGCAGGAGCGGTACCCCCGGCGGCCCAGAAAGCGCTATTTCCGTGCATCGCTGCTGCCAGGCTTTCCGTCTGGAGAGCCACCAGAGAACGCACACGGGATATCTGCGTATTGCCCACCGCTGCCGCCTGAATTTTCGCAAGACCCAGCAGGCCCACGCCAACCACGACCATCGTGATTAGCGCCTCGATCAGCGAGAAGCCGGCCGCCGCACGGTGCTTCATACTCAGTTGCATGAACCGGCCCCCTTAGTCTGTACGACTTGCCGACCGACCATGTTGATCGCCACGCAACGCGTCGCACTGTCATTCACAGGAGCTGCGGTATGCAACGTCATCGTGACGATGCCAGTCGGCAAATTGGTGGCAAAGCCATCGCGGTTATATGTCACCGCTGAGGCAGCTGGACTCGGCCTGAACGTATCGCCGCTCGGCAGGGCGGCACGCACACGCAACGGGACATCGTTGGTGGAATCCGTCGTACCGGAGCCATTGACATCATTGAAGACAATCCAGCCGGCTTCCCAATTATTCGTGTTGGTCGTATTGCATGCGGTGCCGTTGGATGACGGACAAAGACTGACCGGCTGCCCACGTTTGATCGCCTCACTGCGGGCAAATTGCAGATCATTCACCAGAGAATTGGCTTCCGCCTGCAACCGCGCCCGCTGGGTCATCGCGACATACGATGGCGTCGCGACTACAGCAAGAATCGCCACGATCGCCAGAGTCACCAATAGCTCAACCAGCGAAATGCCTTTTATGCAGTTCGAACGAATGCAACCGACGCGCGCCCTCCCGCCGCTTTCACCATTCGGGTACGACATATCTGTATCAATTTGACCGAGACACAACACGTTGTCGGCGCAAGCGCCAACGGCTTCGCCACGCCGCTCCCACTGGTATTCAGACCAACGGTTGCGTGACGATTGAAGCTGATGCGCGGTAAGGGGAGTGCGGACCGGCGCCGCCATATCAGTGCAAGAAACGACTGATTAGGAACCCGCGTCGCCACATGGGCGAAATCCCGTTAAGCATGACTCGAACCCCCGACTATTGTTTTATGCGGCAGTCACAACGCAATCGATTTCGCGCGCTACCAATTTGAAACTGATTTGAGTTCTTTTGTGATGACTCGCGTCCGACCCCCGTGGACGCAGACATCCGCTGGACAAAAGCCCAAGCAAATGCAACCCCAGAATAGTGGGGAATTAGTCAAAAAGTGTCAACGCCCCCCCCCCGGAACGGCAAGATTCGCGAGGGCGCATGTTGGCAAAAAACCAACGATCCGCCATAGCAGGGGGTTCCGGCTGCTTGATCCCCCGAGAGGGTATTGACCAGATATGACAGTTATACGGCCAAATTCCCACTAACTTGAGCGGCTAACCAGTTCCAGCCGACTCATGCCACATCGCCACCACGTCATGCATCAACAGGGCGCCATCCTGCTCGAATCCCTTGTCGCCCTGGCCGTCCTCTCGCTGGGCGCTGCAGCCATGCTCCACGCGCTCGATCATGTGGAGGCCACCAGCCATGCCGCTCGCGCGCTAGGGGTCGAGGCCCGTGCCCATATCAACGAGACGGAAACTCGCTGAGATGCCGCGCCCGCTCGCGCGGCATACGCGCGGCACATCGCTGGTCGAACTGTTGGTCGGCATGATCATCGCCCTGATGGTGCTGGGCATCGCGTTGCAACTCATGCTGGTAGCGCGGGTGCGCTACCAGCGGCTGGCCGACGAAGCACTCATTGAAGACCGCGGAATGCGTGCATTGGAGTTGATCGGCAAGGCGGTACGTCAAGCGGGATGGATTACCGACACGCCTACTTCTTCTCCCGTACGGCGCTGGGCGGAGAGCGCCGCACCATTGTCCCTGGTCGGAGCGGACGACTGCGGCCAGCCTAAGAAAACTGTCGAATTGGAATGCGGTCCGCGCGGAATACAAGGCAGTGACGCATTGATGGTGCGTTTCTCCGGTCGCAACCAACTGCCTCCAAACGCGCATGAGCCTGACGGCGCCACGCTGGACTGCGACAACTACGGCGTACGAGAACGCGCCGGATCGGAATCGGATCCGCGCTTGGGAAATATTCTGCTGTTCATCTCCGTCAGCACGGACGCCGAGGAGGCGCCGCGACTGATGTGCCGGTCCTTGTCGCGCAATAGTGGTGATGCATTGGTGGCAGTGAACTCGAACGAAGCGGTCCGCGGGGTCGAAACGTTACAACTGCTGTATACGCTCGCACCGACGGCTACATCGCAAGCCAAAACCGTGTCCGCTCGCGCCATGGCCACCACGGATTGGCATCGCGTAGAGCTGGTCCATGTTGCCCTCGTCGTACGCGGTGACCGGCATTCACTCAGGCAGCCCGACTCGGAAAGTATCGCCCTGTTTCCCGCATTTGGCTCGGCCTCAGGCGCACGTACGGAAGACCTGGAATTCCAACCCGAAGATCCACGCCGTAATCGCGCGCTCTTCACCGCCACGTTCGCCGTACGCAACTCACTACGCTGCGAGGCGGACGCATGCTGATCCAGCATACAAGCGCGCGAGGCTTCTCGATCATCGCAGTGACTGGTGTGCTGATCATCATCAGCCTGTTGACGGTCACGGCCTTGCAGCTCGCACAAGACCACCTCCGCCGTGCCGTTCTGTCTGCAGACTATGCAGTCGCTTTGCAGGCCGCCGAGTCTGCACTGGCAGCGGGCGAGTGCGAGCTAGCCGTTGCGACACGTACGCCAATCCGCAGAAACTGCCCTGTAACGGTGGATGCAGCGCGCGTCGCCGCGCTTGATCCCATCACTTTGGCGGGTTTCGTTCCGGGCCTCTGTGGGCAGGGCACTGAAGCGGGCTTGTGCTGGCCGCTGCAGGGTCAATCCGCTTCCACGCTCGCGGATTTGATCGAAAACGGTTCGAGGAGTGTGACAGTTACCACAACTGAGCAGCGGGACGGGCCCACCGCAACGCCGGCCCGCTATGTCATCGAGCCGATTCCTGACGCATTGCCTGGCCAGTGGAGACAAGCCGGTGCAGAGCGCGCCCCTTCGCTTTTCCGGATTACGGCAGCAGGCTTTGGCACCAACCCGCAGATTAATGTGCTGCTGCAAACCGTTTTTCGCCCACGGGCAAACGAACCATGAAGGCGTGTCAAATCTGCATGGGGATCGTTACAGCGCTGATCAGTTCAACGCTTGGCGCTACGAGTGGTAGTCCCGCGGGTCAACTGCCGACCCACGTCGTTGTCGCAGCCGGCGACGATGCTTGGAGCGGCAAACTCCGTGGTATGCAATTTCTGCCCACACTGGGCACGCTCGACGCCCCTGCTCCGCAAGATCTCTGGGAGGCCAGTCGACAGCTCCGTGATGTCGCCCCGGATGCGCGGCATCTGTGGACTTTCCATCGCAGTCCTTCCGGCGTTCGCACGCCAGCCCCGCTGCGCTGGGCAGCCCTGTCGCGCTCCCAGCAGACCGAGATCGCCGCGAGCGATGAGACCGGCGCCCGACGCGTCGATTACGTGCGTGGTGTACGGCAGCACGAGCACGTCGATCCCACACTGCGGCCACGCACGTCTGTACTAGGCTCCATGCGCGGCGCACACGTCCTGCTGCTCGGCCCTCCCGGCGTGGCTCTCGATGCAAGTCACGAACTCTTTCGCCGCCAGCACATGCGCCGTCCATGGATGGTCTACATCGGTGCGAACGACGGCATGTTGCATGGCTTCGATGCGCTTACCGGTATGGAACGCTTCGCCGTCATACCGGATGCCGTCCTGACCGCTGCTGCGCGCAATGCCTCCTTAGGGCAGCCGGCACCGGCTCCGATCTGCAGCCGGCCTTTGGCCACCGATGCACGAGTCGGCAAGCAATGGCGTTCAATACTCGCTTGCCCCAATGGTGCAATGGGGTCGGGCCTCTTCCTTGTGGACATTACCGACCCGCCCTCTTCTACGCCTCCACCCATGCTTGCCTATGACGCAAGCAATGACGCCGGTGTCGGCCACATGACAGGCCCTATCCCCATCGTGCCACTCAACGCGGGTGGCGACGGGGAGCAGCGATGGTTCGCAGTCAGCGGCAATGGTGAAGGTGCCGAGCGTGCTGGGAGTCGTCTGCTGCTCTTGCCTTTGGACCAACCCGGCACAGCTCTATCGATCCAGGTGCCTCCGAGTGCAAGTCAAGGGGGGCTTGGCGCACCAGCGGTGGCACTCGGGCCGCGGGGGACAGCCCAATCGGCGTACGTCGCTGACACTGAAGGCCGAATCTGGCGCTTCGACCTGACGGGCGCCCCGCCGTGGTGGCAAGCATTGGGAACGAATGATGCCGAGCGCCGCACGCCCTTCTTCACAGCCACCTCTCTCGGAGGCTCTGTCCAGCGCATTCTTAGTCCGATCTTGCTGTCGTCAACGGCTGGAGGCCCATTGCTTGTTTTCACCGCGCTAGGCGCCGACGGGCATGCCACGCTTTATGGTGTAGCGGACACAAACACGTCGCTACGCAACCTGTCGCGCGACAGCCTCGAAGGCTTAAGCACCCGCGAGGTCGCAGACGGCGTGGTGATCCAGCCGGGAAGCAACAGCGCGGCTGGCTGGCGCATCGATCTGCCGGCCGGCCAAAGGCCAGACGACCTGACCGCAGCCGGTCCCGATAGCTTGCTGCTCACTACACGTGACGCTGCCGACCGCGAACGCACCCTTCTGTTGGACGCGAAAACCGGCCTCCCCGTGAGCAAAGATGGGCGAACAGGCCGGGTTGTCCTCGGCGCACCGCTCATTACCATACAGAGCGCCCCGCCCGCCGAGACACCTCGCGGTGGCACCACGCAGGCAACTCACACCGTCCTGTGGCAACTGGATGGCGAACGTGCCCAGCAGCTGGCATCGCGCACATACACGCGCCAACTCGGCCGTCTCAGCTGGCGCGAAGTGACCGAAGCCGGGGCGCGCTGATGCGTCCTACGCGGGCATTCACGTTGATAGAGCTGATGGCAGCGCTTGCCGTCGTGGGGTTGCTAGCTTTTTTCGCCATATCAAGCTGGTCTACGTATTGGCAGCGTGCACATCGCGTCAGCGCGGGCGCCGCCTTGGTCGGTGCCCTATCGCAACTGGAACTCCGGCGTGCGCGCACAGGTACGTACGATGGACAGTCGCCATTTCACGGCCCGATCCCGCATGCGGACGGTTATTCCATCCGCCCCCAGGCGTGCTCCAGTGGGGGTATAGAGCGGCCGAAGACTCAATGTATTGAAGTGGTCGCAGTTCCGGATAGAGCGGATGCCTCCTGCGGCATGCTCGTTCTACGAAGCACCGGCGAACGCGAACCACGCGACGTGGCATGTTGGCCATAACACTACCAATGCTAGCCACCCGGAAAGCAGGCGTGACCCTTTTGGAATTGGTGATCGTGCTTGCCATCCTCACTTTACTGGCCGTGATGGTAGTGCCACCGACCATCGACCGCTGGCAGCGCGAGACCGTGACGCTCCTCGCCGAACGCTTGGCCAGCACGATATCGTTGGCTCAGCGTACGGCTCAGCATCGTCATCTTCAGACAGAGATCGCCCCTCGAAATGCTTCATCAGACTGGGCTAGCGGCTGGGAACTCACTGTATTGGCAACGGCAGGTACGCCTGGCGCTGCAGCCGCGTCGGAGAGAGAAATCATGGTCTCTATCCCGTTGCCCACGGTGCCCGCCGTCCGGCTCAGCGTGCCTCGCAGCAAAATTTCCTACGAGGCTGTGGGATACTCACGGATGACAGAAGTAACCGGCACCACAGTGACGATCTCTAGCGGACGCCATACGCGTCTAATACGGGTCAACACCGTTGGCCGCCCCCGCATCTGTGACCCACATGCGGATCGCGGCGGCAATTGCCGAGCACCCAATACCGATCCGTAACCAGGCCGCGTCACACCCATGTTCTCCGACTTCGACCACGCCATGATGCAGCGCGCCCTGGCGCTGGCCGAGAAGGGCTTGTTCACCACCACGCCGAACCCGCGCGTCGGTTGCGTGATCGTGCGTGACGACACCGTCATCGGCGAGGGCTACACACAACCCGCCGGCCAGGACCATGCTGAAATCCAGGCCATCAAGGACGCCCAGTCCCGCGGCCTCGACGTGCGCGGCGCCACCGCCTATGTGACGCTGGAGCCCTGCAGCCACTTCGGCCGCACCCCGCCCTGCGCAGATCGACTGGTCGAAGCAGGGATTGCACGCGTGGTGGCGGCCATGGAAGATCCAAATCCTGCCGTCTCCGGGCGTGGTCTGCAGAAGCTGCGCGATGCCGGCGTGGACGTGCGTTGCGGTCTGCTTGAGCGCGAGGCGCGCGAGCTGAATATCGGTTTCGTTTCGCGTATGACCCGCGGCACGCCGTGGGTGCGCGTGAAGGTCGGCGCATCCCTGGACGGCCGCACCGCGTTGGACAACGGCGTCAGCCAATGGATTACCGAAGCCGAAGCGCGCAACGACGGGCACCGCTGGCGCGCGCGCGCGTGTGCCATCCTGACCGGCATCGGCACCGTACGCGAAGACAATCCGCGACTGACCGTGCGTGCCGTCAATACGCCTCGCCAGCCACGCCGCGTGCTGATCGACTCTGCGCTGGACGTGCCGCTCGACGCGCACATCCTCACGGCAGATGGTCACCATGAGCCGACGCTGATTTTTGCCGCCCAGCCCGAAGCGGGCCGAATGCGGGCGTTGAGCGAGCGCGGCGCAGAGGTCATCCTGCTGCCCAATGCGGCCAGAAAGGTCGACCTGGCCGCGGTTCTGCGCGAACTTGGCCGCCGCGAAATCAACGAGCTGCACGTCGAGGCGGGCTTCAAGCTCAACGGCTCGCTGCTCCGCGAAGGGCTGGTTGACGAGGTCCTCGTCTATCTGGCGCCCAAGGTGCTGGGCTCGGGCCAGGGCATGTTCAATATGGGGCCGCTGCAGACGCTGGAAGGCGCGGCCGAATTCTTCTTTCACGATATCTCGCGCATCGGGGGCGATCTCCGCATCCTGGCGCGCCGCAACCCGACGGATTGATTGCTTATGTTCACCGGAATCGTCGCCGCAGTTGGCCGAATTGAAACCGTCTCGCCGCTTGGCGACAACGCCGATGCCGGCGTGCGCTTGTCCATCGACGCCGGCGGCCTGCCGCTTGCAGACGTGGCTTTGGGCGATTCGATTGCCATCCAGGGCGCGTGCATGACGGTCGTCGCCAAAGCCGACAACCGTTTTGAGGTCGATGTGTCACGCGAATCGCTCTCCAAGACAGTCGGGCTGGAAGGCCCGGGCGAGGTCAATCTGGAGAAGGCCCTGCGCCTGGCGGACCACATCGGGGGGCACCTCGTGTCAGGCCACGTGGACGGCCTGGGCACGGTCACACACTTCGCGCCCGTCAACGAATCCCACGAACTGCGTGTGCGGGCGCCGGCAGAGCTAGGCAAATATCTGGCCTACAAGGGCTCCGTGGTGGTGAACGGCGTATCGCTTACGGTCAATACCGTCCGCGACGATGCCGACGGCTGCGAGTTCTCGATCAATCTGATCCCGCACACCGTGGCAGTCACCACGCTCAAGCACTTGAAGGCCGGCAGCCAGGTCAACCTGGAGATCGACCTGATCGCCCGCTACGTGGAACGCATGTTGACCCACGCCGCTATTGGCCTGCCCGTGGGCACCCAACCCCTAGCAGCCGTTTGAACCATTGGCCCCACTGGCTTGGGGCCGCCTTGGCGTACAATAGCGGGCTTCCCATTTACGCAGTCGCACGGCCCCCGAAATCACCGATTAGCGGGAGTTGACCGGCGGCGCGCACCCCTGCTACGCCATGTCGATCGCCACAGTCGAAGAAATCATTGCCGAAATCCGCGCCGGCCGCATGGTCATCCTGGTCGACGAGGAAGACCGTGAGAACGAAGGCGACCTGATCCTGGCGAGCGATTTCGTCACGCCCGAAGCCATCAACTTCATGGTCACGCACGCGCGCGGCCTGGTGTGCCTGACGCTCACCGAAGAACATTGCGATCAGCTCGACCTGCCCATGATGGCGAGCCGCAACGGCACGCAGTTCGGCACCAATTTCACCGTATCGATCGAAGCGGCGGAGGGTGTGACCACTGGTATTTCGGCGGCCGACCGTGCGCGCACGATCCAGGTGGCCGCGGCCAAGAACGCGAAACCGTCTGATCTGGTGAATCCGGGCCACATCTTCCCGCTGCGGGCCCAGAAGGGCGGCGTGCTCATGCGCGCCGGCCATACCGAAGCCGGCTGCGACCTGACCGCACTGGCTGGCCTGACGCCCGCCGCCGTGATCTGCGAGATCCTGAAGGACGACGGCACCATGGCGCGCTTGCCGGACCTGGTGGAATTCGCCAAGAAACACGGTTTGAAGATCGGCACGATTGCCGACTTGATCCAATATCGCAGCCGCACCGAGAGCATCGTCGAGCGCGTCGGCGAGCGCACGATGGAGACGCAGTTCGGCACATTCCACGCCGTTGCCTTCCGCGACCGCGCGGCCGGCCGCGCCCATCTGGCGCTGGTCAAGGGCACGCCGACACCGGACACCGAAACGCTGGTGCGCGTGCATGAGCCCCTGTCGGTGCTTGATCTGCTGGAATGCCAGCGCACGACGCACTCGTGGAGCGTGCCCGCTGCCCTGCGTGCAGTGCAGGCCGCCCCGACCGGTGTCGTCGTACTGCTCAATTGCGGCGATTCGGCGGACCGCCTGTTCACCCAGTTCACCGCGCTGGATGCACCCCACGAGCGCCCGCGCACGAAACCCGATCCGCGCATTTACGGTATCGGCGCGCAGATCCTCAAGGACGTGGGCGTCGGCAAGATGCGTGTGCTGGCCTCGCCGCTCAAGCTGCCAAGCATGGTCGGCTACGATCTGGAAGTGACGGCGTATCAGTCGATGGCGGATGCGCCGGACGTCACTTCGGCTTCGTCCGCCGCCACGCATTGAACTTCGCGCGGTAGCTAAACTGCCGCGCCGACTTTCTTTTTTCTGACGTTGCCAGATAGACAACCTCAGGCAACCCCAACCGGAATACACCATGGACCACGGCTTCTACCCGACCAATCTCAACGGCGAAGGCCTGCGCATCGGCATCGTCCAGGCGCGTTTCAACGAGCCCGTGTGCGAAGCGCTGCGCGAAGCATGCGTCGCTGAACTCGAACAACTCGGCGTGGCCGGCGAAGACGTGCTGCTGGTCACCGTGCCGGGTGCGCTGGAAGTCCCGCTGGCCCTGCAAAAGATGGCCGAATCGGGCCAGTTCGACGCGCTGATCGCGCTGGGCGCAGTCATCCGCGGCGAGACGTACCACTTCGAGCTGGTGTCCAACGAATCGGGCGCCGGCATCACGCGCGTGGGCCTGGACTTCAACATCGCCATCGCCAACGGCATCCTGACCACCGACACCGACGCACAGGCCCACGCCCGCACCCGCGAAAAAGGTCGCGACTGCGCCCGCACCGCTGTTGAGATGGCCAACCTGACCAATGACCTCGATGGTCTGCAGGATCACGGTCAGGACGACGACGGCGAGAATGAATAAGCGCTTCCTCGCGCAAAGGCTTTTCCCATGACGCAAGACAATTCCCAAGCCAAGACCAAGGCCCCCGCCAAGAGCGCGCGCCGCCGTGCGCGCGAACTGGCATTGCAGGGTCTGTATCAATGGCTGCTCAATCGCAACGACCCCGGTGTGGTCGAGGCGCATCTGCAAGACGCACAAGGTTTCAACAAGGCCGACCGTGCGCACTTCGACGCGTTGCTGCACGGTGCGATCCGCGAAGAAACCACGCTGACCGAGGCGTTCACGCCGTACCTGGATCGCCCGGTTGCCGAGCTGTCGCCGGTCGAGCGTGCCGCCCTGCTGGTCGGCGCGTACGAGTTGGTGCACTGCGTGGACATCCCGTACAAGGTCGTGATCAACGAGGCCGTTGAACTGACCAAGACCTTCGGCGGCGTCGAAGGCTACAAGTACGTCAACGGCGTGCTGGACAAACTGGCCGCCCAGGTCCGCGCTGTCGAGGTCGCTGCCCGCCGGTAATTCGGCGTCTGCCGTTCGCTTTACCTTTTGCATCGCTTGAAGATGGACGCCCACCGCCTGCAGACAGCCGCCCGGCTGGCCAATATCCGCGCCTTTCACGTGATGGAGCTGGCCAAGCAGGCCCGCGAGCTGCAACTGGCTGGACGCAGCATCATTCACATGGGCATCGGCGAGCCGGACTTCACCGCCGCCGAGCCCGTCGTGCAAGCCGCGGCCGACGCCATGCGGCGCGGCGTCACGCAGTACACCGGGGCCTTGGGCATTCGCCCGCTGCGCCAGGCAATCGCCCGCTACTACCACACCGTTTACGGCCTCGAGATTGCGCCAGAGCGCATCATTGTGACGGCGGGCGCGTCTGCGGCATTGCTGCTGGCGTGTGCGGTGCTGGTGGAGATCGGCGGCGAAGTCTTGATGCCCGATCCGAGCTATCCGTGCAACCGTCACTTCGTGGCTGCCTTCAATGGCGAGGCAAAGCTGGTGCCGTCGGGGCCGGACCAACGCTTCCAGTTGACGGCTGCGCAGGTCGACGCTCACTGGGGCGAGCGCACGCAGGGTGTGCTGCTGGCCTCCCCTTCCAACCCGACGGGCACCTCGATCCTGCCGGATGAGCTGCAGCGTATTGTGCAGACCGTGCGCGCGCGAGGCGGATTCTCGATCGTCGACGAGATTTACCAAGGCCTTTCGTACGACCAAGCCCCGGTCTCCGCCCTGTCGTTCGGCGACGATGTCGTCACGATCAACAGCTTTTCGAAGTATTTCAACATGACCGGCTGGCGACTCGGCTGGCTGGTGGCGCCCGCCGAACTGGTGCCCGAGTTCGAAAAGGTCGCGCAGAATCTGTTCATCTGCGCGTCGGCGGTGGCGCAGTACGCGGCGCTTGCCTGCTTCGAGCCGGAAGCGTTGGCGATTTACGAAGAGCGCAAGGCCGAATTCCGCCGCCGCCGGGATTTCATCGTGCCAGCCCTGGAATCGCTCGGCTTCAACGTACCGGTCAAGCCGGACGGAGCATTCTATGTTTACGCCGATTGCCGGGGCGTGAACCATCCGCATGCCGACGATGCCGATGCCCTCACCCAGTCGATGCTGCACGACGCGGGCGTGGTGCTCGTACCGGGACTCGATTTTGGACCGCATACGGCGCGGCACTACATCCGGCTGTCCTACGCCACATCGATGGCACATCTGGAAGAAGCGGTCGCACGGCTGGGCAGGCTATTCGGTCGATAAAGCACGCTTCGCATCGCCAAAACAGAAAGGCCGTCCCGGAGGACGGCCTTTCTATTTAGTGCAGCGGATCAAGCTGATCAGGCTTGGCCTTGCGACTTACTGTCCAGACGCGCCTCTTCCTGCTGACCCGGGGCCGGTTTGTCGGACGGCTTGGCGGCTTGCGTCTTCACGTCAGCCTGCGCCACGGGCGCGGCTGTCGCAACCGGCTTCACCGGTTCGCGCTCGGATGCCGCGGTCATCGGCGAACGATGTCCCGTCGCGACCATGCGCAGGCGCGAACGCTCCTGCAACACCTTGCCGCCGTAGCCGCCATCGCCCTGCGTCACGGCCCCGACATACAGCTTCAGGCCGCCCTCGATCGATCCTGCGCGTGCGATGCAATCCTTCAGTACCAGCGCACCGACCTTGATGTTGGCGTACGGGTTGAGCGCTGCACCGACGCCGCCCATCACTTCGTACTTGTCCTGGTGGACCTTCGTCATGACCTGCATCAGGCCCTGCGCACCCATACCGCTCTCGGCGAACGGGTTGAAGCTGGACTCGATCGCCATCACGCCGAGGATGAGCAACGGATCCAGGCCGACTTCCTTGCCGGTCTGATACGCAGCCTTCACCAACTGGCCGGTGGCTGTAGCCGCCACGCGATACTTGCGGGCAATGTATTCCGCTACGGCGGCCTGCTCTCGCGGGGTACCGGCGGTTGCCGACTCACGCGCGTCGCGGACGACTTGCGTGTTCGGAATCTGCGCGGCCAACTCGGCCACGGACGGCACCTTCGAAAGCGCGTCCCAACCTGCCGCCGCAACCGTGCCACCCTGTGCCGTCGCCGGAGCAACAGCTTGAGCGGCGCCCGTACCAGCAGACGGCGCAGTCGGCGCAAAAGCCACCGGCTGCACGCCAGCCGCAATTGCGGGAGACGGATTTGCCGAGGCGACACTGGTGTCGACACCCGGCGTGAAATGCAGCACGCGTTGAGCGACCGTGGCACGCCACTCGCTGTTCAGCGAGAGTGCAACTGCGGCGGCGACCGCCAGCAAGCCGATGCTATTGAGCACGACATGCCCGCTGCGGAACACCAGCAGTACGCCAGGATGCAACTCATTGCGGGACGCGGCGGCGCCCCCTGCGTTCAACTCCATGCGCAGCTTACGAGGCAGCGCAACTTGACCGGCACGCGCGAGGCGGCGGCCAACCGGGGCTACGAGCCGGCGTTGCAGCGCCGATCCGATCCCGGAAGAATGAAGGGTTTTCCAACCGTTCATACTTACCTCCGTCCGCTGCTCAGATCCGGTAGACGCCTTTCTTTTGCATGGCGCCGTGCGTTTCAGGTCGCAACGGTTTTTAGTAAGGATGCCGCGCTGTTGCAGTCAGCCGGCATCTGTTGGGGGCACTCCCCTAGTGCCCAGAGAAATGCGGGCCGTGTCCTTGGGGAGGTCACGTCCCGCAGCGATGCTGATGTGCTCTGGTGTCGCCCCTCACATGGTTGAGAACAGGGCGAAGGCATTAGCCGAAAACATGTTGCGTTGCAACAATTACCAGATCGGATTGGATTGTAGGAAGCGCGTTATGCCAAGTCAATCATAAAGAAACGATTTTTCATATCCAAAAGTTATGATAGGCGTCCCGTTGTTGGGACTAGCTGACCTGCGACGCGTTCTGTCATCAGGGGGCCATGCGGTTTTGGCCGTACAATCGCGGCCACCCTGCCTACACCAAAAAAATGTCGCCCGGACGACCGTTCGGGGGCGGCCCGTCCGCGTGATAGGCGACCGACCTTACCTTTGGTTACAAAATGTCCATGCAATACAGAGACTTACGTGACTTTCTCGCCCAGCTCGAGCGCGCGGGCGAACTGCGCCGCATACACCGGCCGGTGTCGCCGCGCCTGGAAATGACCGAAGTCTGTGACCGTTTGCTGCGCGCCGAAGGCCCAGCGGTCGTCTTTGAGCAGCCGGTGGACGGCGCACAGAAGTACGACATGCCGGTGCTGGCGAACCTGTTTGGCACCACGCGTCGAGTGGCGCTGGGCATGGGCGCGGAGTCGCTCGATGAACTGCGGGACGTCGGTCGCCTGCTCTCGGCGTTGAAAGAGCCCGAACCGCCGCGCGGCCTGCGTGAAGCCGGCAAGCTGTGGACAATGGCCAAGGCCGTGTGGGATATGGCGCCGCGAAAGGTGTCGTCGCCGGCATGCCAGGAGATCGTGTGGGAAGGGAATGACGTCGACCTCTCGCGCATCCCCGTACAGACGTGCTGGCCTGGCGATGCGGCGCCGCTTGTCACCTGGGGGCTGGTCATCACCCGCGGGCCGCACAAGAAGCGGCAGAACCTGGGGATCTACCGGCAGCAGGTCATCAGTCGCAACCAGCTCATCATGCGTTGGCTGGCGCACCGAGGCGGCGCGCTGGATTTCCGCGAGCACGCCATCGCCAATCCGGGTCAGCCGTTTCCGATTGCGGTGGCACTGGGCGCCGACCCGGCCACCATTCTTGGCGCGGTGACGCCGGTGCCGGACACGTTGTCGGAGTACCAGTTTGCGGGGCTGCTACGCGGCAGCCGGACCGAACTTGCGACATGCCTGACGCCGTCCTTGGCGCAGGCGCAACTGCAAGTGCCGGCCGGCGCCGAAATCATCCTCGAAGGCCACATCCAGCCGGACCCGACGCACCCGAGTGGCTATCAGCACGCGCTCGAAGGCCCCTTCGGCGATCACACCGGCTATTACAACGAGCAGGACTGGTTCCCCGTGTTCACGGTCGAGCGCATCACGATGCGCCGCGACCCGATCTATCACTCCACATATACAGGCAAGCCGCCCGATGAGCCGGCCGTGCTCGGCGTGGCGCTCAATGAAGTGTTCGTGCCGCTGCTGCAGAAGCAGTTTCCGGAGATTGCCGATTTCTATCTTCCGCCCGAGGGCTGCAGCTATCGCATGGCGCTGGTCAGCATGAAGAAGCAATACGCCGGCCACGCCAAGCGCGTGATGTTTGGCGTGTGGAGCTTCCTGCGGCAGTTCATGTATACGAAGTTCATCGTGGTGGTGGACGACGATGTGAACCTGCGCGACTGGAAGGAAGTGATCTGGGCGATCACCACCCGCGTCGATCCGGCGCGCGATACGGTGATGGTGGAAAACACGCCGATCGACTACCTCGATTTCGCCTCCCCAGTGTCGGGCCTGGGCTCCAAAATGGGCATCGATGCCACCAACAAATGGCCCGGCGAGACCACGCGCGAATGGGGCCAGCCCATCGTCATGGATGCCGCTGTCAAAGCCCGCGTCGACGCCATGTGGGACACGCTCTTCCAATAACCACAAGGCCTGGCGGCACGATCTGCGAGCGAACGACCGTTCGGTTATTCTTAGCGGGTTAAGCGACTGCTGCATCTAAAAGGCGGGCCCTTTTGTCTACTGGGTCCGCCTTCCTTATGGAGAACGCCATGGCCGAAGCACTCGACTCATCCCGCACAGCCTCCAACGCGCTGGAGCGCATCACAGACCGCACCCTCGTCAAGACGCAGTCCTATGTCGACGGCGCCTGGGTAGGCGCGGCAGACGGCGCGACGTTTCCCGTCTACGACCCTGCCACCAACGCACACCTGGCCGACGTCGCCAATCTCGGCCACGCAGAAACGCTGCGCGCGATCGACGCGGCCAATGCGGCGTGGCCCGCGTGGCGCGAGCTGACCGGCAAGGAGCGCGCTGGCCTGATGCGCCGCTGGTTCGACCTGCTGATCGCCAACGCCGACGACCTCGCCGCGCTGATGACGGCTGAACAAGGCAAGCCGCTGGCCGAAGCCAAGGGCGAAATCGTCTACGGCGCGTCGTTCATCGAATGGTTTGCCGAAGAGGCCAAGCGCGTCTCCGGCGACGTGATGGCCAGCACCTGGCGCGACAAGCGCATGGTCGTGTTGAAGCAGCCGGTGGGCGTGTGCGCATCCATCACGCCGTGGAACTTCCCGCTGGCGATGATCACCCGCAAAGTCGCGCCGGCCATGGCGGCAGGCTGCACCATCGTCATCAAGCCGGCAGAACAGACGCCGCTTTCCGCGCTGGCCATGGCCGAACTGGCGCACCGCGCAGGCATTCCCAAGGGCGTGGTCAACGTGGTGACGGGCGATGCGGACCGCTCGATCGCCATCGGCAAAGCCCTGTGCGAATCGCCGATCGTGCGGCATCTGTCGTTCACGGGCTCGACCCCGGTCGGTCGCATCCTGATGCAGCAATGTTCGCCGACGGTGAAAAAGGTGGCGTTGGAACTGGGTGGCCATGCGCCGTTCATCGTGTTTGACGACGCCGACATCGATGCCGCCGTGGAAGGCGCAGTGCAGTCGAAATACCGAAACGCCGGCCAGACCTGCGTGTGTACGAACCGTTTCTATGTCCATGCCTCGGTGTACGACACGTTTGTCGAAAAGCTCTCGGCCAAGGTGCGCGGCATCAAGGTCGGCAACGGTTTCGAATCGGGCGTAGTGCAAGGCCCGCTGATCGACGACCAAGCGGTGGAAAAAGTGCAGCGTCACATCGACGACGCGACGCAGAAAGGCGCGCGCCTGACCGCCGGCGGCAAGCTGATGCAGGGCTTCGGCTCGCAACGTTTTGTCGAGCCCACCGTGCTGGCGGACGCCACGCCCGACATGCTGATCGCGCGCGAAGAGACCTTCGGCCCGGTCTCCGCCATCTTCAAATTCCAGGACGAAGCGGAAGTCGTGCGCCTGGCCAACGACACCGAATTCGGCTTGGCTTCGTACTTCTTCAGCCGCGACATCGGCCGCATCTGGCGCGTGGCCGAGCAGCTCGAATACGGCATGGTCGGCATCAACACGGGGCTGATCTCGAACGAGGTCGCGCCGTTTGGCGGCATCAAGCAATCGGGCCTGGGCCGCGAAGGTTCGGTCTACGGCATCGACGAGTATCTCGAACTCAAGTATTTGTGCATGGGCGGCATCTGAAGCGTCGCCCCCTCTTGGCCGACCTGCCACCTCGATAGAGCGGGCGGCTTTCCCCTTGCCTGACCGGCGGAGGAGACACATGAGCACCATCCAGGAAGGCGCCCTGCTTTGGACGCCATCGGCTGACTTCATCGCGCGCGCGCGCCTGACGCATTACCTCGACTGGCTCGCGCGCGAACGCGGGCTGCGCTTTTCGGCGACCACGCCCGAGGGCTACGCACGACTCTGGGAATGGTCGACCACTGAACTCGAGGCGTTCTGGACGTCCGTCTGGGACTACCTCGACCTGCGCGCCTCGACACCGTTCACGCAGATGCTGGGCGACCGCACCATGCCCGGCGCGCAATGGCTGGTCGGCGCGAAGCTCAATTACGTCGATCAGGTCATGCGCCACGTGGAAGAAGGCGGCAGCCCCGACCGCACCGCCATCCGATACGCCAGCGAGACCAAGCCGCTGGCCGACTTGTCATGGCGCGAACTGCGCCAACGCGTTGCCTCGCTGGCGGATGCGCTGCGCAAGATGGGCGTGGTGCCGGGCGACCGCGTCGCCGCATATCTGTCGAACACGCCGGACGCGATCGTGGCGTTTCTCGCCACGGCCAGCGTCGGGGCCATCTGGTCTGTCTGTGCGCCCGACATGGGCCAGGTGGCCGTGACCGACCGCTTCCGCCAGATCGAGCCCAAAGTGCTGATCGCAGTGGACGGCTATCACTACGGCGGCCGCGCGTTCGACCGCGCCGACGTGGTCGCAGAGATGGTCGACGCGCTGCCAACAGTCGAACACCTCGTGCTCGTGCCGCAGTTGCTTGGCGAGATCAACCGCGCACGTTTCCCAGAGGCCCGCGACTGGCTCGACCTGACGGCCGACGACGTGCCGCTCGTCGTCACACCCGTTGCCGCTGACCACCCGCTGTGGATTCTCTATTCGTCCGGCACCACCGGCATGCCCAAGCCGATCGTGCACGGCCACGGCGGCCTCCTGCTGGTGCAGACGATGATGGGCGCGCTGCATCTCGATCTTGGCCCCGACGACGTCTACCACTGGTACAGCAGTACCGGGTGGGTCATGTGGAATTCGCAAGCGAGCGGCCTGCTGGGCGGCGTCACGCTCGCCATCTACGACGGCAACCCCGGCACGCCCGATCTCAATACGCTGTGGCGCTTCGCACAGGATGCGGGCGTGACCTTCTTTGGCGCCGGGGCGGCGTTCTTCGCCAATTGCCTGAAGGCCGGCATCGAGCCCGGTCGCGATTTCGACTTGTCGAAGCTGCGCGCGGTTGGGTCGACGGGCTCGCCGCTCTCCGCCGAGGCGTATGACTGGATCTACCGCCACGTGAAGGCCGATGTCTGGCTCAATCCGATTTCCGGCGGCACGGATTTCGCCGGATGCTTCGTGGGAGGCGTCGCCACGCTGCCCGTCTATGCAGGTGAGATGCAATGCCGCAACCTCGGCTCGCGTGTTGAAGCCCTGGACGAGGCCGGCCACCCTCTGACCGATGCAGTGGGCGAACTGGTCTGCACGGCACCAATCCCATCGATGCCGCTGTTCTTCTGGGGCGATACCGATGGCAGCCGCTACCGCGACAGCTACTTCGACATGTACCCCGGCCGGTGGCGCCACGGCGACTGGATCAAGATCACGCCACGCGGCGGCGCCATCATCTACGGCCGGTCGGATGCCACGATCAACCGCCACGGTATCCGCATGGGCACAGCCGAGCTGTACCGCGTAGTGGAAGACCTGCCGGAAGTGCTCGACAGCCTCGTCGTCGATCTCGAATTTCTCGGCCGCGAATCGTTCATGCCGCTGTTCGTCGTGCTGCGCGAAGGTGCGACGCTCGACGACACGCTGCGCAGCACGATCAACGCACGCATCAAGGCGGGACTGTCGGCCCGGCATGTGCCCAACGTGATCGTGCAGGCGCCAGGCGTGCCGCGCACGCTCTCTGGCAAGAAGATGGAAGTGCCCATCAAGAAACTGCTGCTTGGCGCACCAGTCGAGCGCGTCGCCCACCCCGATGCAATGGCAAACCCGGAGGTGCTCGCGTGGTACGCGACCTACGCCGGGTCGCTGGCTCGTCAAAGCAGCGCGCACGGCGAGCCCGCGCCCGCATTGGAATCGTGGCGGAGCTAGACCGATCGTTGGTCTCTGGTTTCACAATCTCCGCCAATCGAACGATGGCAGGGGCTGGGTGTGATGACTAACGTACAGCTAGCACCGGCACATCAAGATGCCGGGCAAGTCTGCTTAACGGGGAGTCACCATGCTTGTAACGACGAACGTCCTGATCAAGACGGAGGACGGCCGCGAAGCCTTGGCCCAGCGCCGCCATGACATGCAGATGCGCCAGCGGCATCTGCTGATCCTCATTGACGGAGCCCGCACGGTCGGGCAACTGCATCAACTGCTGAGCGACTGGCCGGACCTCGACGACCTGCTGGTGGGGCTGCAACGGGCCGGCATGGTCGACGTGCTTCCCGGTATCTCGCCTGAAAACACAGCGACTGCCGCGCCTTTCGACCCCATCGCGCACTTCAATCGTCCATTGTTCGACGACCATGGCAGCCCCGGCCCTGCTGCCCTCTCGCACATCTACGACGAGCTGCCGCCGTTGACGGGCATGACGCTTGGTCTGCAAGCGGTGGCGGCGCCGATCGACGAGCCCGCCGCCAATGACGCCAGCAAGCCGCGCACGGCGCCGGTCCAGGTCATTTCTGCGCCACAGCCTGCCGTTCCACCGGAGTTGGCCGACGTGTTGCCCAACGTGGTCAAGGTCGAGCTGATGCGTTTGGCCGTGCAGCACTTCGGCTCTGCGGCAGGTGCCGCCATGCCGCTGCTGCGAGCCTGCAAGGAAGACCCGCAATCGCTGTGCGACGTGGTTGCCGCATGCGCGAAGGCTGCAGCCCCCCTGGCGGGCGAACACGCCGCCGCGAAGTTCGTGGATGCGGCCATGCAGGCGATGGCGTCGCGGCGCTAGGCAACAGCACCGGTAACACGTCGTGCGGCTTGTCCGCGCGTCGACGCCGACGGCGGCTATGAGAGGGCGCACGCGGCGTAGGCAGCGTGTTGGTTGCGGGGGATCAAGGCGAGATCATCAAGATCATTCAGGCCGGCATAGAGGCCATGTCCGAGGCCACGGCGACAAGCGCGCTGGCCACCCGGTCGATCTGCTCCGGAGCGAGCCCTGCAATATTGATCCGGCCGCTCTGCGTGCCATAGATGGCGTGATGTGCGCGCAAACGCTCCATGGCATCGGCATCCCACGGCAACGTGGAAAACATGCCCTTGTGCCGTGACAGATTCTGTAGCGCAACGGGGGCGCCCAGACTGGCCAGTGCGTCATCAAGGCGACGCCGGTTGCCAGCGATGCGCTGACGCATATGTTCCAGTTCGTCACGCCAGGACGCCCTCAGTGCGACATCACCAAGGATGGCAGCCGCGATCGCCGCGCCGTGGTCCGGCGGCATCGAATAGTTGCTGCGTGTGATGCGCTCCAGCACGCCGCCAACCGGCTGCAGCGCCACCCTGTTCTTGCCGAGTACCATCGCCGCCCCGGTGCGTTCGCAGTACAGGCCCATGCTCTTTGAGCAGCTTGCCGCCACCAGCACCGTATCGAGCGCATCGACAAGCAACCGCAAGCCTGTGGTGTCCTGCTCCAAACCATCGGCCAGACCCAGGTACGCCATGTCGACCAGCGGGATCAAGCCCCGCTGCGCGCACTGCTCCGGCACGGTTTGCCAGACCCCGACGCCCATATCGATGCCAGTCGGGTTGTGGCAGCAGCCGTGCAGCAGCACGATATCGCCCGCACGCGCAGCCCACAGGTCTGCGAACATGGCGTCCGCGTCGAGCACCCCGCCTTCCGCGCGCCAGCGGTAGCGGTCTACCGCAAGCCCCGCCGCTCGCATGATGGGCACGTGGTTGACGTAGCCTGGGTCGGACACCCAGACGCGAGCACCGGGCGAAGCCACGGCGATGAAGTCGGCGAGCAATCGGAGCGCGCCGGTCCCGCCCACGGTCTGCATCGTGTGCTGGCGTGCCAGCCGCCCCGCGTCGTTGCCAAGCAGCAGCGTCGCCAACCCGGCATTGAAGTCGGCGTTGCCTGCCAATCCGCGGTATGCCTTGGAAGCGCCGGCGGCAGCCAGACGCTCCTCGACGGCCTTCACTGCGGCCATGACCGGTGTCTGCCCGGTTTCATCGCGATAGACACCCACGACAAGATCGACCTTGTCCGGTCGGGGGTCCGCACGGAAAGCGGCGGTCAGGCCCCACAGCGGATCCGGGGCAACGGTGGCGAGGCTTGCTAGCATGGGGTGGGTTTCCGGAAGAGCGATGCGACGGTCTACGCGCGGTTTGCGAGGATCACGCCAGCGGTGATCACGGCAATGCCGCAGGCAACAGCCAGGGTGAGCGATTCACCGAGCAAGGGCACCGCCCCCAGGCAAGCCAGCGCGGGCGCCAGCGAGCCGATGGCGGAACAGCGCGGCGTATCCAGATGACGAATCGCCAGCGCATAAGACAGGCTTGAAATCACGCCAACCCCCAAGCCCTGGGCCAGCAGGAAAGGCATGGCGTTGGCCACGGTGAACTGCCCGACATGGCTGTCAACCACGCCCAGGCTCACCAGCAGCGCGGTCAACAAAAAGGACGGCACGCTCAACAGCAATGCGCAACCGATGGCATCGAGCCCTGCCCGGCGCAGCCCCAGCGTGTAGCTGCCCCAGAGCAGACTCGCCAGCAGCAGCAATCCGGCGCCGCCGACAAACGCGCCATGCGATACATGCGATTGCGATACCAGCAGGAGCAGCACGCCAGCGAGGATGAGCGCGATGGCGCGTCCGCGTGCCGCCGTCATGCGTTGGCGATCCACCACATACGCGATCAGCGCCACCGACAGCGGCGTCGTACCGGCAATCAATGAGGCCACGTGGGCGGCCGAGGTCACCTTGCCGCCTGCCGAAGCCATGAAAAAGAACGGCACGCCGCCGCCCATCAGGATCATCAGCGCGCTGAGCGGCTTCACCCGCCGCAGCATCGCCCAGCGGGAGGGCAGGAACGGCAACAGCAGCAAGGTCGGCAGGCCGAACCGGATGAGCGCCACATCGGCAGGCGCCAGCGGCGACGCGCCAATCGCCCGGATCGACAGGGCGAACCCGGCCCAGATCAAAACCGTCAGCACCATCGCCGCATACCCGATCAGCGGATTGGCCTCGAAGGCATTTCGCCCAGACTGCGCGCCCACGCCCACCGTCAATGTCGAACCACGCATGCCGCCCCACCCTTGCTTTTCAGAATGGAAACAGAATGCCTCAGTACAAAAAGTAGTATCTTGCTATTTCCGCTAATGCCGCCTTTTGATTTGGCAGAAGCTGCCATTCTTGGAAAATCGCATGGATAAGAAAGACAGGCAGATCATTGCCGCCCTTCAGAAAGAAGGCCGCTTGACCAACCAGGAGCTGTCGGAGCGTGTGAACCTGTCGCCCTCACCCTGCCTGCGCCGGCTGCGGTTGCTGGAAGACGCTGGCATCATCCGCGGCTACACGGCCATCGTTGATGAAGAGGCATACGGGCTGCCGGTGACGGCATTCGTGCATATTCGTCTGCAACAACACTCTCGCGAGGTCGTCTCGACGTTCGAGAGCCGCATCCGCGCCATCGACGCGATCCTTGATTGCTACGTGCTGACCGGCGAGGCGGATTACCTGCTGCGTGTGCTGGTGGAAAGCCTGCAAGACTACGAGCAGTTCGTGCGCGGGCAATTGCATGCCATTCCCGGCATCGCCGCCATCGACACGAGCTTTGCGTATGGCGTGGTCAAGCGCTCGACGGTGTTTCCGGCCTGGGATGAGAACAAGCGGAGTGCGGTGCGGCGGCGTGGGAATGCCTCAGCGCGGTAGTTCGATCACCGCACGTCGTCTCATCACCCGGCAACGGGATCGCACAAGACGAGATAGCGATGGAGCGGATTGGCGAGCACCCGACCGCGCCAGCGTTTGAAGCGCACGCTCACTCTCATCGCTCAAGAAACGCGCAGGCGAACCGATACTACCGCTGCATCAGGCAACGCCGCTGCTCCGCCTGCGGCGAGACAAGCATCACCCCTAACGAGTGGACCGATCCATGGAACGAAAGAAGCCCGCCCCCTGCCCCGACAACAATTTTGTCGAAGAGGCCATCTTCTCTCTGGTCGCAAGGCAGGTCGGGGATGGGAATCGCGATGCATTCCGGTTTGGCGGATTGCTGCGGTACGTCAATCGCCGCGCGCTGGCCAAGCTCATTTGTCATTACGAGATCTACAAGCAGGTCAATGACTTGCCCGGCCACATCGTCGAGTTCGGCGTCTTCAAGGGTGAATCACTGCTCCGCTTCGCCCAGTTTTCTGAAATCTTTGCGCCTTACGACCGCAGCTTCGATGTCATCGGATTCGATAACTTTTCCGGTTTTCCTGATTTTCATGAGAAGGACGGTGCGCGGAAGGCCATCAACGATAAGGTCGAAGGCGGATGGTCCTCTGCGCAGTACCGTGAAGAGCTGTATGACCTGATCAATGTCTTCGATCATGATCGGTTCGCGCCTCACAAGCCTCGAATCAGGATCATTGAAGGTGACATCCGGCAGACCGTTCCGCAGTACGCGAGCGAAAATCCCGGCACCAAGATCAAGCTGCTCCATCTCGATGCCGATCTGTACGAGCCGACCAAGGTGGGACTGGAGTGTCTCTGGGATCGGCTCGTGAAAGGCGGCATCCTGCTGCTCGACGAATACGGGTTCGATGTGTTTCCAGGTGAAGCGTCCGCAGTGGACGAGTTCTTCCGCGCACGCGGCATTGCTCCAAGGATCCAGAAGTTCCCGTTCTCGGACAATCCGGGCGGCTATATCGTCAAGGAAACCTACTGATTTGCACGCATGAAAGAAACCATGCGCCAAACCACGACGACGGGCTCGCTTGCCGAAGAGGGCTGGGAAAAGATCGTTTTCTCCGAAGCGCTCAAGAGCGACGTTGAGGCACTGTTCTTCGACGTGTGCAACTACCTCTTGGTGCTGGTGAAGGACGACTCACGGTTCGACGAGTCGGCCCAGCGACGGCTGCGAGAAGCCGTCAAGGACCGGGATGCCGTCGCCGCCGAGCGCCATCTTCAAACGATCACCCTGGAACTGAATGCCAAGGATCGGAAGCTTCTGGGCAAGCTCTACGATCTAGGCACCCGGCCGATGCGGCTCATGTCGGGCATGCGCCTATTCTTCAACCCGCAGATTCAGCAGATCGTCGAACGATTCTTTGACCATTCGGAAGCGCCCTCCATTTTGGTCCGCCCCTTCAACGGCGAAACGCTGCATGTGTTTCCGCCCGGCGAGGAGAACTACCGATACAACCTGCCGGTGCATCAGGATTTCCCGTACTTGTTGCAAAGCGAGAAGCAGCTCACTTTCTGGCTGAACCTGACCGACAATTTGAACGGCGAAGCTGGAGGCGTCCGGATCTATCCGCGCACGCACAAGCTTGGGCTGCCGAAGACCACCAAGAATGCGTTCGGGCATTACGAGGTTGCGATCGAGCACTATCCCGACTTCGATCAGAGCGATCACGTGGAATCAGCGTCCGGAATGTTCGAGCTTTACGCGATTGATTCCCTGACCTGGCACAGTTCCGTGCCGAGCATTTCCAAGGACAGCACGCGTCTGACCTATATCTTTCGCGTGTCGGATATTGGTACGCCCGATCGCATCCCTTATGGAGCCGACAGATCGCACCCTCAGGGCAAGCGTTTCGAGGATCTGTATCCCGAGCTATACATCGAACCGGCAACGCGGTAGTCCAGCGATGCACGACCAGTCATCAGAGCAGCCGGCCAGGGGCGCGCGCAAAATGACTTCAATGCCACTTTTCATGCCGTCCTTCGCCCTCGCGGCTTGCCGAACCGCCGCAACCCCGCATAGAATGTGGGGCTACGCGGGCGTCGTATAATGGTAATACCCTAGCTTCCCAAGCTAGAGCCGTGGGTTCGATTCCCATCGCCCGCTCCACCGAACAGTCTGAAGCCGCCCTCGGCGGCTTTTTTGTTGCCTGCGCGCCCCTCGTCCATTGACGGGCAACCGGCACGGGATCTCCATGCAGCCCATCGAACAGCCGGGCACCGGCCCCGACGACATCACGCCGGAATCGCAAGACACCAATACCGCAGAAAGCGCCGAAAGCGGTGCGGAAACCGGCCACCCGCGTCGCATCCGCTCGTTCGTGCGCCGCGCCGGCCGCACGTCTACCGGCCAGCAGCGCGCTATCGATGAACTCGGCCCGCGCTTCCTGCTGCCTTACGCTGCCGAGCCCTTGGATTGGGACGCCGCCTTCGGCCGCGCCGGCGCCAAGCGCATCTTCGAGATCGGCTTTGGCATGGGCGAGACCACCGCGCACATCGCGCAATTGCGCCCGGACGATGATTTTCTCGGTGTGGAAGTGCATGAGCCTGGCGTTGGTGCGTTGCTCAAGCTGATCGGCGAACGCGAGATCGGCAACATCCGCATCGTTTCCCATGATGCAGTCGAAGTGCTGGCGCAGATGATTCCGGAAGGCACGCTCGATGGCATTCACGTGTTCTTCCCCGACCCGTGGCACAAGAAGCGCCACAACAAGCGGCGCCTGATCCAGAGCCCGTTCGTTGCACGCCTAGCCGCGCACCTCAAGCCCGGCGGCTACCTCCATTGCGCGACGGACTGGGAGGAATACGCCGACCAGATGCTCGAAGTGCTGTCCGCCGAACCGACTCTGGAAAACACCGCCGACGGCTTCGCGCCGCGCCCCGACTATCGGCCCGTCACGAAGTTCGAGAAGCGCGGCCTGCGCCTCGGGCACGGCGTGTGGGACGTGGTCTTCCGCAAGCGGGCCTGACCACGTCCGCGCATGCTGGCGCGCGTCAGCGTGCGCCGAAATGCGTATCGCCGAAGAGGTTCTTGGCGTGGCGCGGGAAGGCGCGCCAGTATTGCGGCGGTGCCTTGACCGTCGCGCCCAGCTCGGCGGCGGCCGCCCAGGCCCAATGCGGGTTGTAGAGGAACGCCCGGCCGACAGCGACCAAATCCGCACGCCCTTGCGCAACAATGGCCTCAGCCTCATGCGCTTCGTTGATGAGGCCGACGGCGATGGTCGGGATGTCGGCTTCGTTGCGGATCTTCTCGGCAAACGGCACCTGATAGCCCGTCGACAGCGGAATCTGCTGCAGCGGCGACACACCGCCCGACGACGCATCGATCCAATCGCAGCCGCGGGCACGCAGCGCCTGCGCAAACGCCACCGAATCTTCCGGCGTCCAGCCGCCCTCCACCCAATCGGTGGCCGACACGCGCACCCCCACGGGGATGTTGTCCGGCACCACTGCGCGCACCGCATCGAAAATCTCCAGCGGATAACGCATGCGGTTCTCACGCGAACCGCCATAGGCATCGGTGCGCTGATTGGCAATCGGCGACAGAAATTCGTGCAGGAGATAGCCATGTGCGGCGTGTAGCTCGATGGCCGCTAGCCCCAGCCGCACAGCGCGGCGAGCGGTATCGACGAACTGATCGCGTACGCGGGCGAGGTCTGCATCGGCCATTTCGCGCGGGGCGCGCTCCTCGGGGCGCTGCGGCAACGCGGACGGCCCCATCGTTTCCCAACCGCCTGCGTCGAGCGCCAGCAACGCTCCGCCTTCCCAAGGCCGAGCGCTCGAAGCCTTGCGGCCCGCGTGCGCGATCTGCATGCCGATCGGCACCAACGCATTCTGGCGAATGGCAGCCAGCGTGCGCTCAAGCGCGGCTTCGGTCGCGTCGTCCCACAAACCCAGGCAGCCGTTCGTGATGCGGCCTTCTGGCGACACCGCGGTCGCCTCGATCATCAGCAATCCGGCGCCCGAAAGCGACAGGCTGCCCAGATGCGTGTGATGCCACGCCGTGGCTTGGCCGTTGTCGGCCGAGTACTGGCACATCGGCGAGATGACGATGCGGTTTTCAAGCGTGAGACCGCGCAGGGAAAATGGCTGGAAGAGAGCACTCATGATCGGGAGGTTCGGCAGTCAGCGGCTGGCTAAATAAACCGCCAGTGTGTCCGAATCTGCCCGATCGTGCAGACGGTGCGAAAGCCTCGCACCGAAGAAGGGAAATGCTTGCGTGTGGCTCAGGCTTGCCAGGCGATGAGGTGCGTATAAGCCGTCACCAGCACGATGATGCCGAAGATGATCCGGTACCAAGCAAAACCGCGGAAATCATGCGTGGCAATGAACTTCAGCAGCCAGCGCACGCAGAAGAATGCGGAGATGAATGCGGCCACAAACCCCACGGCGAAGATCGACAGATCATCGGCCGACAGCAGCGCACGCGACTTGTACAGCTCGTACACCGTCGCGCCGAAAATCACGGGAATCGCCAGGAAAAACGAGAACTCCGTCGCCACCTTGCGCGACAGCCCAAACAGCAGGCCGCCGATGATGGTCGAGCCGGAGCGCGACGTGCCCGGAATCAGCGCGAAGCACTGCGCGAAACCCACCTTGATGGCGTCGGAGATGCGCAGGTCATCCAGCGTTTCAATGCGCGGCGCGCCAGCCTTGGCGGCTTCCAGCAGCGCGTTGGCGCGCGGGTCATGCGTTTCGCCGCGATGACGTTCGCGCCATTCGGCCCACAGGATCACAAAGCCGCCAATGATGAACGCCGACGCCACCACGATCGGGTTGAACAGATGCGCCTTGATCGCTTTGCCGAAGATCAGCGCAAGCGTGATTGCGGGGATCGTCGCCACGATCACGTTGATCGCAAAACGCTGCTGACGCGGGTCGTTCGGCAATCCCTTGATCACGTCGATGATCTTGTGACGGAACTCCCAGCACACCGCCAGGATGGCGCCGAACTGGATCACGATCTCGAAGATCTTGCCTTTTTCGTCATTGAAGTCGAGCAATTGGCCAGCGAGGATCAGGTGGCCGGTGCTGGAAATGGGAAGGAACTCGGTCAGGCCTTCGACGATGCCGAGAATCAGCGCTTTGATGGCGAGTGCGATGTCCATGCAGTAGGCAAAGAAGGAAGAAGAAAACGAAGCGCTGGGCGTGCTGCAGATTCAGGGCCGCTTGGCTTGAACGTGCACACCTTCGGGCAAAACCGTGATTGTACCGGGCTCGACCGCAATGCCGGCCACTTTCAGCTGGTCGGGCTTGAACGTGTAGACGGCGTAGTCATTGAGCAACTGGCCGGCAATCAATGAACCGATCGAGCTGATCTGCGGACCGATACCGCCGGGCACGTTCTGCAGATCGAAGCGATCGACAGTGGGCTGATCGAGGCGGATCGAATGCGTGGGCGCGTCGTAATGCAAGCCGCTGGAGACGGCCAGCGGCCCCGTCAGCGGCTGGCGGAACAGGCCGCTCTGCACTACGGCATCGGCTTGGATGGCAATGCGATTGCGCCCGGGGTCAAGTGACACCTGCGGGTTGGATAGCGTCACGTCGAAGAAGCCGAGGAAGCGCCGCTGGAATGGAAACTTGCGCGCCAGCGCGTCCTGCATCTGGCTGCGAGAAAAAGTGTAGCCGTCACCGGTCCAGCCAGTGGGCATGCAGGCTACGAGCGTGACGGCAATGGCTACTCCAACAGCGGCCGCACCCGCCCACCAGCGAACGCGTTTGGATCGAGCGGCAGTGTTCGTGGAATCGGTCATGACAAATCAGTGCGCTGCGGTTGCGATTTCAAGTCGCGTCAGAAACTGCATGGCATGCGTGGCCGAGCTTCCGCACATGTCGGGCTCGGGCTGCAAGCTGCCGCACACCGCCGGACGTTCCGGCTGGCCGAAGATACGGCAACCGTTGGCGTCGTCCAATTGCGCGCAGCGCACGCCGGCCGGCTTGCCGTTCGGCATGCCAGGAATGGGGCTAGAGATGGAAGGCGCGATGCAGCAGGCGCCGCAGTGGGGTCGACAGTCCATGCTGTCCCAGTCAACGAAATCGGGGCGGAAACCGCTATTGTGCACCAGCACAATCGAGGCCCAGTCCGATTGAAAATGCCGATGCCGCTTGACCCACCCCTGCCGCATGCGTACATTAATGACCGAAAAGTAAGTTATCTGTGAGTCAGTGACCTCGTGCGCTGGCTGACGCCTACCGCCGTGACCGATCAAGATTCCGACTCTTCCTCCAAACGCTGGACCCGCCGCAAAGAGGCCCGCCCCCAGGAACTGGTCGCCGCCGCGCTGAGCCTGTTCGTGGCGCGCGGCTATGCGGCCACGCGGCTGGAGGACGTGGCGTCGGCTGCCGGCGTATCCAAGGGCACGGTCTACTTGTACTTCGCGAACAAGGAAGAGCTGTTCAAGGCCGTCGTGCAGGAAAACCTGGTGCCCGCGCTGGCCGAGGGCGAGGCCCTGATCGACAGTTTTGACGGCACCAGCGAAGCGCTGCTGCACGAGATTCTGATGGGCTGGTGGGAACTCATCGGCGAATCCCCGGCTTCGGGCCTGACCAAGCTGCTGATGGCCGAATCGGGCAATTTTCCCGACCTGGCGCAGTACTACCACGAAGAAGTCATCGACCGCTGCGACCGCCTGTTCGCGCGCATCCTCGAACGCGGCATGGCCCGCGGCGAATTCCGCGACGTCAACATCGACCTCACCACACTGACCATGGTCGCGCCGATGATCTTCCTGATGATGTGGAAGCATTCGTTCGGCCCCTGCTCGCACCGGGAGCTGGAACCGAAGGCGTTTATCGCCCACGTCGTGTCGCTGCTGCTGCACGGCGTGCTACGCAATCCGGCGACGGGCGCGGTGATTCCGCCTCCACCGGCCCTCACCGCGCAGCCGTGGCGCCCCTTGCCCGAGGGCGGCGACAACCCCGATGAAGGCGCCTCGTCATGACAACCTCTGCCGGAATGTCCTCCGGACTTGCTAAAATGCCGGGTTTGTCGTCAAACCCTCATTTGCATCACTCGCTCCGCGTGGAAGGCATGCCCATGGACATCGAAAAATCCCGGTTCAACATGATCGAGCAGCAAATCCGTCCTTGGGACGTGCTCGATACCGACGTTCTCGACCTGCTCAGCGTCGTCAAGCGCGAACACTACGTGCCCGAGGCCTACCGCGCGCTGGCTTTCGTCGACATGGAAATCCCCCTGGCTGGCGGGCAGAACATGCTGGCGCCGCGCGTGGAAGCCCGCGTGCTGCAAGAGCTGGCCGTGCGCAAGCACGAAGACGTATTGGAAGTCGGCGCTGGCTCCGGCTACATGGCCGCCCTGCTGGCCCATCGCGGCCGCCAGGTCACTACGCTCGACATCGTGCCGGAACTCGTCGCCTTCGCCCGCGACAACCTTTCGCGCAACGGCGTCACGAACGTCGACGTGGTCGAAGCCAGCGGCGCCCAAGGCTGGGGCGATGGCCTCTATGACGTCATCTGCGTATCGGGCTCGGTACCTGCCGTGCCGGAGGCGCTGCTCAAGCAACTCAAGGTTGGGGGCCGCCTGTCGATCTTCGTGGGCGGCGCGCCGGTCATGGAAGCACAGCTCATCACCCGCATCTCCAACACCGAATATCAGACGCGCAACCTGTTCGAGACGTATGTGACGCCGCTGGTGGGCGTTCCCGCACCGTCGCACTTCCGCTTCTGATCCACCTCGGCTCCCCAATCATCATGCAGCAGCTCGCCCCCACCGCCCTCGCCCAATGGCTCGCCGACGCATCGCGCGCGAAGCCCGTCCTGCTCGACGTGCGCTGGACGGAGGAGGTGGAAATCTGTGCCATTCCCGGCATCACGCACATCCCGATGGACCAGATCCCGGCACGTGCCAGCGAGCTGAATGCTGACCAAGACATCGTCTGCATCTGCCACCACGGCGGACGCAGCGCGCAGGTTGCGCAGTTTCTGATTCAACGTGCCGGCTTTGATGCTGCGCGCGTCTACAACCTGCAAGGCGGCGTCCATGCCTGGGCTCACCAGGTGGACCCGCAGATGGCGACGTACTGATTGGGGAAGCCGCAGCCGGGCAAAGCCTTGTTCAGGCTCCGCAGCCACTGATCGGGGTCTGAAGCGCCCGCGCTGCCTTCCGAATGCGAACGTTTCCTCCTCGCTCGGGGGTTTTATGACTGTTGCTCGCAGTAGCCGTACGCGGATGGCCGCGCGCGGTTCGCTTGTTGTGCTGTGCTGTTCGATGATGCCGATGTTCGCGTGGGCGCAGGCCCAACCGAACCCGGCCGCTGCAACCGACCTCCTCTCCGCGTACCGCGCCGCGCTGGCGAACGATCCGCAATTCGCATCGGCGCGCGCGCAGTCGCTGGCGCAACGCGAAAAGCTCACGCAGGGCCGCGCTGGTTTGCTGCCGCAGATCGGCGGCGCCTGGAGTTCCACGCGCATCATCTTCGATCAAACCGCCCCGGCTGAATTCAACAAGACGTTCTCGTCGACGGGCTGGACGCTGTCGCTGTCGCAGCCGCTCTTCCGCTGGGACCGGTGGGAAACCTACAAGCAAGGGGAAATCGCTGCGCAGGCCGCCGAGGCCTCTCTCGCGCAAGCGCAACTCGATCTCATCACGCGCACGGCGCAGGCCTACTTTGACGTGCTCAACGCGCAGGACACGCTGCAACTCGCCACCGCGCAGCGCGATGCGATCCAGCAGCAGTACGAACAGGCTCGCCGCAACTTCGACGTCGGCAACGCCAACATCACCGACGCGAACGACGCGCAGGCCCGCCGCGACGCGATCGACGCCAGCGTCATTGCCGCACGCAGCGACTTCGAGATCAAGCAGTCGGCGCTCAAGCAGATCATCGGGGAGCCTGTTGGCACGTTGGCCGGCGTGCGCCCAGGCGTCGCGATCCCCCAGCCGGAGCCCGCTTCAGCGGAACCTTGGGTGGACCAGGCGCGCAGCAGCAACCTGCAGGTGGCACTGGCGCAATACAACCTGCAAAGTGCAGAGCGCGATGTGAAGAAAGCCACCGCGGGCCACCTGCCTTCGGTCGACCTCGTGGCGCAGACCGGCCACACCAATGCCAGCGGCAACCAATACCTGCCGTCGCTGCCGGGCGGCGCGCGCTTCGACAGTTCACAGATTGGTGTGCAGGTGTCGATCCCGATCTTTGCGGGCGGGGCGATCCAGTCGCGCGTGCGCGAGAACATCGCGTTGCAAACCAAGGCCGCAAATGAACTCGAATTTGCCCGCCGCTCTGCCGAGCAAGGGGCGAGGCAAGCCTATATTGGCGTGATTGCCGGACTTGCGCAGGTGAAAGCGCTGGAAGCGGCCGAGCTATCGGCGCGCACGGCGTACGACTCCAACCAGCTCGCCTACGGTGTGGGCGTACGCATCGGCACCGACGTGCTGAATTCGCAGGCGCAACTTTTCCAGGCACGCCGCGATCTGGCACGCGCGCGTTACGACACCATCGTCAATGGGCTGCGGCTGAAGTCTGCCGCTGGCTCGTTGAGTGAGGCAGACGTGATTCAGGTGAACACGCTACTCACGGCAAACGGCTCGAGCGATATCACGGCGTTACCACCGGCAAGCGTCAAATCTGAATCGGCCAAACCTGCCGGCAAGTCCGCCAAGCGCTGATCAGTGGGTCTGGCCGCGCGGCGGCAAAGGCCGTTCGGCAAACTGCAGCAGTGCGCCGCTGGTCGTCTTCCAGATCACCTGGCGGCCCTGCTTGCCGCTGGCCGAGGGCTGCATACCGACAGTCGCCAACGGCGACTTGAGCGCCTCAAGGAACGCGGTTTCCAGCTCCATGCGCGCCGGGTCGCACGCCATGCGCGTCGATACCAGGTTGCCGAAGCGCATGCCCGAGGCGAGCTTCTCATACGGCCCCGAGAAGCGATTGCAGCCCGAGTAGCCGGACACCACGCCGTTGGCGGCCTCGAGGCCGCCACTGAATTCGATGGAAATCGGCTGCGCAGCCGGGTCAGCGTCGTCGCCTTCGGCAGAGGGCAATTCCTTGGGCGCAGCGCCCGACTCTTGCCAACGCACGAGCACGAACCGCGAGCGGCCTTCGCCCTGCGCTTGGGCGAGCGACGCCTGGCCCGTATTGGGTGCGGCGTTGGCAGGAGTCTGTTTGGTTGCAGCGGCGGACGCTGACGCAGCAGCGGGGGCTGCCGCGGCGGGCGAGGATGAAGGCGTTGGCGTCATGCAGCCGGCACCGATGATGGTTGCGGCGGTCATTGCGGCCAGCGCCGCGGCGGTCAGCACCACGCGGCGCGGCGTTTTCAGCAGGCTCGGCTTGGGTCGATTCGGTTGGGACATGAACGGATCGTGAACGATGACGGAATGCAAACTACACGAGAGCCATTAGTCTGCCCGACTCGTAATGAGTTCGCACGTTTCGTGCCGGACATGCACCGCATCACAGCGTTGGTTACAGCGTCGGCAGGACGAGAGACGCCACCGCCTCCACCGTACGGGCCGTCGCACCGCCGTGCGTAGCGGCAAAAGCCAAAGCCGCGCGTGACGCAGCTTCGCGAGCATCGGCATCCGACAGCCACGCGTCGATCACACGTACGGCCGCGGCGGCATCGGCCACCTGCGCGCACGCGCCTGCGGCCACTGCATCGCGCGTTGCCTGCGCGAAGTTGAATGTATGCGGGCCGATGACCACGGGCGTGCCGACTGCGCAGGCCTCGATCAAGTTCTGCCCACCGAGCGGAAGCAGGCTACCGCCAATGAACGCCACTTCGCCAACTGAGTAATACAGCGCCATCTCGCCCATCGAATCACCAAGCAAGACATCGGCCTCGGCAAGTCGATCGGAATCCGTCAACCCTGCAGCCGACACCGACAATGCACTGCGACGAACGACGCGTAGGCCTGCGCGCTCGGCGGCCTGGGCCACTTCATCAAAGCGCTGCGGATGACGCGGCACAAGAATCAGCAAGGCATGCCGGCGCCCGACATGCTGCGCGCGATGTGCCAGCCATGCGTCGAGCAGCAACGCCTCTTCGCTCTCGCGCGTGCTGGCCGCCACCCATGCTGAGCGACCGTGCAGCGCATCATGCAGCACGCGGCCAGCCATGATCTGGTCGACATGCGGCGTGATGTCGAACTTCAGGTTACCGGTCACCCGCACGCGCGGCACGCCGAGCGAGCGGTAGCGATCAGCATCGTCGGGCGTCTGTGCCAGCACCGCGGCGAGTTGCGCGAACGTCTGGCGCGCGGCGTCACCCAGGCGCGCGGTCCGCCGGTGGCTGCGCGCAGACAGGCGCCCGTTGACGAGCACCATCGGCACACCAGCCGAGTAGGCACGCTCGATCAGCACCGGCCAGATCTCGGTCTCTATCAGCAAACCAAGACGCGGTTGGAAATGACGCAGAAACCGATCGACTACGCTCGGCAAGTCGTACGGCAGATACGCCTGGATGACCCGGCCGCTGCGTTGGGCCGCAAACTCGGCGCCGGTGCGGCGACCCGTCGGCGTCATGTGCGTCAGCAAGACAGCGTGGTGCGGAAAGCGTGCCAACAGCGCATCGATCAGCGGCTGCGCGGCGCGTGTCTCGCCAACGGACACGGCATGCACCCACAGCAACGGGCGGTCCGGATTCGGGCGTGGCGGGTAGAAGCCGAGCCGCTCGCCGACGTGCTGGCGATAGCCGGGCTCCTTTCGGCCGCGCCACCACAGGCGCAGCAGGGCGAACGGCAGCGCGATGCGCCACAACCAGCGATACAGAAGGCGCAGCATCAGAGCACACCCAGCGTACGGAGCGCATCGAGCGCCTGCGCGCTGGTGGGATGGGCTTGGGCGTTGCCGATGTCGTGTACGTTCGGCGTCCAATAGCCACCGGTACGCCACGACGTGGTGAAGTTGTAAAGCGCCACGGTCGGCTTGCACAACGCTGCCCCAATGTGCACGAGGCCGGTATCCACCCCCACCACCGCAATCGCTTGATCGAGAAATGCCGTCACATCCGGCAGAGACATGCGCGGCGGGATCACCACGCGCCCCACCGTTCCGGGCACCGCGGCGACGATGGCCTCACGGATGGCTTCACTCGTGCGTCGCTCGGTCTCGCTGCCCCACGGCAAGGCGATAGCGTAGTCGCGTGCAAGCAGCGCGCGTGCGACATCCACCCACGCCTCCAGCGGCCACCCTTTGTCGGCACGCGAAGTCGCGTGCACCAGTGCCACGTACGGACGCGGCAGATTGAACGGCAAGTCGGCCGGCGGCTGCAAACCGAAGTCGATGGTGTCGGTCAGCGCGTAACCGAGCGCCTCCGCCACCATGCGGCGCGAGCGCTCGACCACATGGATGTGCGGTTCCATTTCGATTTTGCGTTGGTAGAACAGCTTGGCAAGCGGCTCATAGCCGGCACCTTCCGTGCGATTGCCGAAGCCCGCCACGAAACCGCCCGGCGCCAGCTTGGCCTGGGCCGCGACGAGCGCCGTCTTGATGAGGCCTTGCGTGTCGAGCACCGCATCGTATGACTTCGCACGCAACGCGCGACGGAACGCCGCCACCTCGCCCCAAGTCCTGCCGGAGCCCAGTGACTTGCGCCACCGCCGCAGGGAAAACGGAATCACGCCCCGGACCCCGCGCACGATGCGCACCAGTCCGGCAAAGCCCTCTTCAACCACCCAATCGATCTCGGCATCCGGATACGCACGCAGGATATCGGCCACCACCGGCGTGCAATGCACCACATCGCCAAGCGACGAAACCTTGACGATCAGCACGCGCATGCCGCCACCCCTTCCCCCAACTTCATGAGTGCGAACCGTGCGATCAGAACGGCAGTTGCGCGTCCGGCTTCTCGGCCAGGATCACGCGGCGGAATTCACCCTGGATGCGCGCCATCGCGGCATCGTTGTCGGCCTCGAAGCGCATCACCACCACCGGCGTGGTATTGGACGGACGCGCCAGGCCAAAGCCATCTTCGTATTCCACGCGTACGCCGTCGATGCGGTTCACTTCCTTCGCGCCGGCAAACGTGGCATTGGCCTTGATCCTGTCGAGCAGCTCGAACGATTCGCCCTCCGCACACTTCAGTTGCAGCTCAGGCGTGCAGTGCGAGTTCGGCAGCGCGTTGAGTGTGGCGCTCGGATCTGCCAGGCGCGAGACAATTTCCAGCAGGCGCGCGCCCGTGTAAAGACCGTCATCGAAACCGTACCAGCGATCCTTGAAGAAGATGTGGCCGCTCATCTCACCGGCCAGCGGTGCGCCCGTTTCCTTCAGCTTGGCCTTGACGAGCGAATGGCCCGTCTTCCACATCGTGGCCTTACCGCCGTGCTCCCGAATGAACGGCGCCAACTTGCCGGTGCACTTCACGTCAAAGATGATTTCGCCGCCCGGGTTGCGCGACAGGACTTCCTGCGCGAACAGCATCAACTGGCGGTCGGGGAAGATGACCTGGCCGTCCTTGGTGACCACGCCCAGGCGGTCGCCGTCGCCATCGAACGCAAGGCCGAGTTCACAATCCGTGGTCTGCAGCGTGCGCACCAGGTCCTGCAGGTTCTCGACGTGGGCCGGGTCCGGATGGTGGTTCGGGAAGTGGCCATCCACCTCGCAGAACAACTCCGTCACCTCGCAACCCATCGCACGGAACAGCTCCGGCGCAAAGGCGCCTGCCACACCGTTGCCGCAGTCCACGGCAATTTTCATCGGGCGGCTCACCTTGACATCGGAGATGATTCGGTCGATGTACTGTTGACGGATGTCCACCTGGACGTAATCGCCTGCGCCCTCGGTGAAATCGCCCTGCTCGATGCGTGTGCGCAATGCTTGAATCTGCTCGCCGTAGATGGCCTGGCCTGCCAGCACCATCTTGAAACCGTTGTAGTCGGGCGGGTTGTGGCTGCCCGTGACCATCACGCCTGACGTGGCCCGACGGCCGGCCAGCTCGATGTTTGTGCCAAAGTAGACCATCGGCGTGGCCACGAGGCCAAGATCGATCACATCGACGCCGCCGGCGCGTAGGCCCTCTGCGAGCGCTGCCAGTAGTTCCGGACCAGACAGGCGGCCATCGCGGCCGATGACGACGGCGGACTCGCCCTTGGCGCGTGCTGCGGAGCCAAAAGCGCGGCCGATGAGGCGTGCGGTTTCCGCATCGACGGTTTTTCCGACGATGCCGCGGATGTCGTAGGCTTTGAAGATGGTGGGATTGATAGAGTGCATAAAGCTTGCCGATTTAAGTTACAGCCAACATTGTAAGCGCTGGTCACTTACCTCCAAGGGAGAAACAGCGCACTCGATGCCGCAGCAACGCATGGAACCGCAGTACTAAGCACATTTCTGTAGCCTACCAGGCAACACAGCGGACCGGTTACAATGCGCGGTTGCAATGCAAATAACGAATTTTGACGCCGAACATGATTGACGACGCCGTAGAAGAGCAAACTTCCCTCGCAGACATGGCGCACGTACTGCGCACGTCAGCAAAGTGGATTCTGGCAGCCTGCGCCAGTGGCCTCATTTTGGGGGTGTTGGCTTGGGCAGTCATTCCGCAACGGTGGACGGCCCAGATGACGTTCCAAATCGGACAACTCACCTTAGCTAACCCGAGGGGGAACTCCACCAAAGTGCCGCTCGAGAATCAATTGACGGCGATGGAACGCTTTAATCAGCCGACTTTTAAACTTGGTGTCCTCACGCTGCTGGGACTGCCCAAACCGAGCACTGGAAACAAGACGGCTGACTTGGTCTTCGACTCATTAAAAGCATCAACTCAACGCAGTCCTGACCTGATTACGGTGCAAGCGTCCGGTTACACGCGAGAAGAAGCGCTCGCTGCAGTCAACGCGGCATTCAAGGAGTTTTCTGCCACGCACATCAAGCTCTTTGAACAGTCAGCAGAGGCGGTTCAGCACGAACTCGCCCGCGCGTTGGCCGGTCTGTCCGCGGCCGAAGCTGATTACCGCGCCGTGGCGGAGAGACTTAAGTTTGGCTATACCTCGGCCGCAGACAGGGATGCCAGTGCAAAGAATATTCTAGTTTCTAATACGCTGACGTTGCTTCGCGCCCAAATAAGCGATCTTCAGCAGCAAGTCGACGCGTATCAAGACGCACTCGCCCCCGTTCAAAGCTATCCGACACGGACGGTGACGCCTGCTTACGCTTCAGAACGCCCAAGTACCTCAGGCTGGGCTGTTTGGGCTTTAAGCGGTGCGGTATTCGGCCTCGTGATCAGTGCTGCACTGGCGCTACTACGCGATTCGCTAAGAAATGCTCGAAAAACCCACTAAGAGCATACGGATGATTTAACGTTTCTCTCATAGCACCTCGCTCGCGCATTGCTTCTAATCGCTCGAAGCCCAAGCCTCCTCATGCCGTTGCTTTTCATTGCGTTGCTCCTATGCATCCCAATACGAATCTTTGTACCGGCACTCGGGACTGAAATTGCTCCCGCAGACTTCGTTTGCCTATTCGCGATGGCCCACACGATTTTGATGCGGAAGGCTGTCAGCACGTGGCTTCTGCTTAGCATCATTTTCGCGGCGTTGTCGGTCTTTGTAATTCAACAGTTCTACCAACCAGACAATCTCGGACGCGCAATACTTTCACTGGGCTTCTTCTTCAAACCGTACTGGGTTCTCTATCTGGGGGAAGATTATGCCAAGCGAGGGCTCGAGCCATCGAAACTGAATCACGTATTGATCTGTTTGCTCACCTTTACCGCTCTTGCAGCACTCTGTGATGCGTTTTTTTTCAGGGGATATATTGCTGGACTTGACAACTTTGAGCGAATCCCGGGTGAATGGATTTTTGGCAGCGTCTTTGGCCCGACATTCTTCGGTCTGAAATTTCACGGCAGCAACGGCGTCAATGGCATTGCAGTGTTTTTTTCATTTGCTTTTGCCCTCTTGCTTGCTCTCGGCTTCAGCCTCCGAGAAAAGAAGAGCCTGCGGATTATAGCCCTGACCGGGGCCTTTGCCTGTCTAATCCTTGTAGCTGGCAGCGCTTCCCGGCAAGCGATTTTCGGCGCCCTGCTTGCTCTAGCAAGTTACTTCTGTTTAGGAAAAATGAGCGCGCGACGCTTGGCATGGACTCTCGCCGCCGGGGCACTTGCGACCGCTGTTTGCGGGATAGTATTGGAAACGTTCTCCACATATTTCCTTGAGATATCCGCCAAACTAGCCCTAATGATGAATGATATTTTGCGAGGGAATTGGGATGGCGTAACGTCAGGGCGCTTGGAGATCTATGGGATTCTTCTGAGCGATCTCAGGAAAAGCCCGGTTTTTGGAACTGGATTTAGTGGTTATGGTTTGTTCGGCTCTGATCTTGGCTTCTTCAATGCTGAATTCAGTGACACCGGTTACACACCTCACAACCAATACCTCGGCGCACTCTGGAAAATGGGATTGTTGGCAGGCATTCCATACATCATATTTCTTTGGAAAACCATTGCGGCATTTCCCGCCTACTATTCAAAGTCAACGCAAAGCCGGCGCATCGCCTTGGCAATGGGGATTGTTCTCATCCCGTTCCTCTTCGTATTCAACGTCTTTCAGGATGGTCTCTCTTCCCCTTCTACGGGGCCATTCCTGATGTTTATTCTTGGGTTCTATCGGTGGCAGCTGTTGCGAAAGTCACACTCCCTACCAGCCCCGGGGGTCGCCGAGCACTCTCGTATCTCGCACGCAAACAATCCAGCAGCAACCTGAAAGTGAGGGGCTAGATCTGCCCTACCGAAGCGAATTGCACACCAACTCGGTTTGGTCTTGTTGATCTGATTTTAGCGGAACCGACCATATTTCCCTACGTAGGCTACCACCGCCCGGACATGAAAAAATTTGATGCACTGTCCCCACTAGCATTTTTCATGCTGTGCCTAATAGCCGGAGTTGTAGTGCCGCTCGCGCCTCATCTCCTAGGGATCGACGGTTTTTCCAATATGTGGGGCTATGCATATGCGAATAAATCGATCGCTACGGCAAAGGCACTCGCCGCCTACGCAATAGCCGGCCTCGCATTCTACTTCGGCTATACAACAGGCATTAAACGCCCCACACCCAAGCAATCAGAGACTCTGCAACTTAAAGGAACGTCCATACCAAAATCATTCCTGCTTGTCGCAGGAATCAGTTGCATCGCACTCGGAATTTCGACATATCTGCTTGGCGGCATTGATGCACTACTCCACGCGGCAGCTGACAGAACGCGTGCGTTCGCCGGACACAACGCATTTATTATCATGCAGAACGGCTTGGTAAGTGTCGGGCTTGCTTGGGCAATTCTGCTAACCTCTTGCAAAATGGGGCCACCCAAAGCTCTTTTTGCAGCCTTTATCACATACTTTATTTTCTCGATCGCATTAATTGGACTCCAAGGGTCGAAGGCTACAATCTATGTTTATATCCTTGGACTCACAGCGATTTATCACTATCGGGTGCGAGAAATCAGGGGCAGCCATTTGATTATTGGAGGATTCGGTCTCTTTGCTCTTTTGATGATTTATCATCTTTTTAAACAAGAGTATCTCGTTACCGGAAGTTTCCTGTCACTGCGGAGAAGCGACGACTTTCTCGACTCCCTTAACTCCTTCCTTCATTTTTTGGCATATCAATTCACTGCAAATCTAATGCAGTTACAGACTATGTCCATCTTAATGGACGGAGTTCCACGCGTCATGCCACTTCAGTACGGTTCCACGCTGCTGATGGCGGTGCTTATATGGGTTCCCTCTGCGTTATTCGCGGCAAAACCGATGACTGCGCCAGGAGTATTTACCCTGGCATTTTGGCCGAAGGCGTGGCAAGCATGGGGCACAACTATTCCGCCCGGCTATTTCGGTGAAATGTATATGAATGCTTGGTGGCCGGGAATCATGGCGGGTGGTCTTATTGCTGGATACCTATATGCGCGATCGTATCGCCGCTTTCGAGATAATCCAGAGTCAGATGTCGCATTCGGTTATCACATTGTGTTCTTAAGTCTCATGCTGCACTACTTCCGGGGTGAAGTTGCTGCGGTCACTGTTCTCCAAGTTTCAATTTTCGTGCCATTATGGTTCATCATTAGAGTTTCAGGCAAAAGAATCCGAATTTAGGGAGCCTCCTAAACAGTCGCTTTATTAGTAGGAAGCGTATCGATTCTCTGTTGCGGCCCATAGCCGTGAACATAGGCCCTCAGAATCTCCTTGATTGCACCTTCATCGCTTTGGATAGCCGCTTCGCGCATCTGCGAGAGAACGGGCGCAAACCTGGGCCAGGGCACATAGTCCTCTCGCGCCTTCATGATGCGTTCGTGGGACGTTCCCTCAGGGTTGTCACCGATCAATAATTCCTCGTAAAGCTTTTCACCTGGGCGCAAGCCGGTGATCTTGATAGAAATGTCCCCGTTTGGATGACTGTCGTCCCGGAGCGATAGACCCGAAAGCTGCACCATTCGACGCGCCAGATCCATGATCCTCACAGGTTGGCCCATATCAAGTACGAACACCTCTCCGCCATGCGCCATGGCGCCGGCTTGGAGCACCAGCTGAGCGGCCTCTGGAATTGTCATGAAGTAACGGGTCACTTCCGGGTGCGTTACCGTCAGCGGGCCACCCTCCAGCAACTGCCTGCGAAACAACGGCACCACGCTACCGCTGCTCCCGAGCACGTTGCCGAAGCGAACCATGGCAAATACGGTTTTATTGGGGACGGTAGCTTCGGAGACTCCATTCAGCAACCCAAAATCGATCGAGTCAGCCGCCGCCAGTGCTTGGAGCACGAGTTCCGCCATGCGCTTGGAAGCACCCATGACATTGGTGGGACGCACGGCCTTGTCCGTGGAGACCAAGACAAAATATTCGACTGCGCTTTCCATGGCCGCACGTGCCATGTTTAGCGTCCCAAACACGTTGTTGAGCACACCCTCCGAAGGATTGCACTCTACAAGCGGCACATGTTTGTACGCTGCCGCGTGGTAAACGGTAGCAGGTCGATGAGCTACGCAGATTTCTCTCAAGCGCTCCAGATTTGCCACACTGGCTAGAAGCGGCACGACTTCGACGGACAGTCGATGCTCAAGGCACAGGCCCTCCAGCTCACGGTGAATCGAATACAACGCAAATTCGCTGTGCTCAACCAGGATTAGCTTACGCGGACGCTCGAGCACAATCTGGCGACACAGTTCACTCCCGATACTGCCCCCGGCGCCAGTGACCAGAACGGTCTTGTGACTGAGGTTACGAGACAGCAACTCTTCGTCAGGCGGAACCGGCGCACGTCCGAGAAGATCCTCCACATCAAGCTCTTGGAAGTCGCGGACTGTAACCTTTCCCGAAGCCAGATCGACGAGTCCAGGCAGCGTGCGCACATGCACAGGAAGCTCGCGTAGCTTTGCGATAATGGCATTCCGCCGAGCGCGTCCGAGCGACGGAACCGCCAGCAGAATGTCCGTGACGCCCATGCGGTCGACCGCTTCCGCAACGTCATCATGTCCAATGATGTCCAAACCGTTGATGGTACGGCCTACCTTGGTGGGGTCGTCATCGATGAAACCGAGCAGCACGAACTCGCGCGTCACACTCAGGGCTGATGCGGTTTGGGCGCCTGCCTCGCCTGCCCCATAGATCAACAATCGCCCCATTCCGTGATAGGACTTGCCCGACTGACCCGCGAGCCAGAAGCGGGCCATTGCACGGCTTGTACTGACAAGCAGAAGGAACAGGATCGGTTGGATAAGGCCTACGCTGCGCGGTACACCATCCCATTTGAAAAGAATAATGGCCATGAAGAATAGCGCACCGTAAAGGCCTACTGCCTTGGCCGTGGTGGCCAGTGCAGCCATACCGGTGTAGCGGAAGATGGCACGATACAGGCCAAAGCGCACAAACAACGGAAATGCCAACACAGGAGCCAGCACGTACACATACTTTTGCTGCATCTGTGGGAAGCCCGCCTGATCAATCCGAAGGTAGAAGGCAATCCACACCGCGATCAACGACAACAAGAGATCGAGCACGACGACCAAGAAACGCTTGGTAGGCCGCGATAACTCGAGGAGAGGACTCATCAGTTTGTTCACCGGGCCGCCCGCTTCAGCACATCGTCCAACACCGAACACGTCTTGGCGATCTCGGCATCCGTCAGGGTAGGATGCACCAGGAACATCAGACTCGTCTCACCGAGCGAACGCGCGACTGGCAGCCGGTTCTCCGGACGCCACCCCGTGTTGTCGAACGCCTTTTCAAGGTATACCTCGGAGCAAGAGCCCTGATAGCAGGGAACGCCTGCCGCATTGATTTCCTCAATGATCCGGTCGCGCGACCAACCTTGTGCTAGGCGCAGTGGCTCAACGTAGACGTAGCATTTGTAATGCGCATGGACATCGCCAGCCGGCACCTCAGGCACACGCACGACAGCATGGTTTCGGCAGGTCGCCCAAATGGCTTCTGCATGCGCTGTGCGGCGAGCAGTCCAGTCCGACATCCGACCAAGCTGAATCCGTCCAATAACGGCTTGCATTTCAAGCATGCGCCAATTGGTGCCGAAACTCTCGTGCAGCCAGCGGAAGCCGGGCGGATGCTGGCGCTCGTAAACGGCCTCATAGCTTTTGCCATGATCCTTAAATGACCACATGGCGCGCCAGAGCGCCTCGTCATTGGTGGTGACCATCCCGCCCTCACCACCCGTGGTCATAATTTTGTCCTGGCAGAAACTCCAAGCGCCAACATGGCCGATCGAGCCAACGCTGCGGCCGCGATACAGCGTACCGTGCGCCTGAGCGCAGTCTTCAATGACTTTAAAGCCGTGCTGGGCGGCCAGTTCCATAATCGGGTCCATGTCGCACGGCCACCCGGCAAGGTGCACACAGACCACGGCTTTGGTGCGCGGCGTCAAAACGCGAGCAATGGTCTCGGCCGACAGGTTGCCGCTGTCCGCCTCCACATCGGCAAAGACGGGCGTCGCACCGGCATTCACCACAGAGGAAATGCTGGCGATAAATGTGCGGGGTGTCACGACGACTTCATCGCCGGGACCAATGTTCAGCGCCTTCAGCGCGACGTCGAGCGCAAGCGTGCCGTTGGCCAATGCGACGGCATAGCGCGTGCCCGTCCAATGAGCGAATTCTTTTTCAAATTCACGACATTCCGTGCCTGTCCAGTAGTTGACCTTATGGGACAAGAGCACACGCTGGACGGCATTGGCTTCTTCAGTGGTGAAGCTGGGCCACGGAGAAAAAGGGGTATTTAGCATAAGTACGTCAACAATCGATTGACCACAAAAGAGGCGCGGCGCTCAGTTCTTCGAAATCGGCTTGGCGGGGCAGCCAACGACAGTTGACCTCTCCTCCACAGCATTTACCACGACCGCGCCAGCGCCCACCAACGCGTACGACCCGATCCGGATGCCTTGGCGTACGGCTGCGCCAACACCAACCCAACTGAAATCGCCAACGCTGACATTACCTGACAGATGCGCTCCTGGACTGATATGCACGGCTTGTCCTATCGCGCAGTCGTGGTCAACCGTCGCTCCAGTATTGACGATGGCCGCGTCACCCACCACGGCATCTGCGTTGATGACTGCATTGGCCATTACAACAGAGCCGCAGCCAACGCGTGCATACGGGCTGACATATGCACGTGGGTGCACGACCGTGACGATGGGCCCATTGGCGTCTTGCAGGCTGCGCTGCTTTTGCCAGCGAACCTCACAATTTCCGATGGACACCATCACGCCATCGAACTCATGGACGCGCGAGAGTAACGCTGCCATATCGCCGACAACTGCCCAGTGGCCGTTTTCTTTGACGTTTGGCCAAGCGTCATCAAAAAAAACGACGTCGCTCCAACCTGCCGCAATTGCGGCATCGGCTACCACCTTGCCGTGGCCACTAGCACCGAGCAGCGCGAGCCGTTTCATGGCTTGTTTCCAGTAAATTTCGACATGGTAGCCTCTCCATCAGCGCTGATGCCTTCGCGCACAATTACCTTTCGCACGGTCATCCACAGGATTTTGATGTCAAGCCACAGCGAGTGGTTGTCGACATACCAAACATCAAGTCGAAATTTGTCTTCCCAACTCAGGGCATTGCGGCCGTTGACCTGAGCCCAACCGGTCACGCCCGGACGAACTTCATGGCGCCGAGCCTGTTCGGCAGAGTACAGCGGCAGGTATTCCATGAGCAGCGGTCTTGGTCCCACAAGGCTCATATCACCCTTGACGACGTTCCACAGTTCAGGCAACTCGTCCAAGCTCGTGGAGCGCAGAAACCGGCCAAACGGCGTCAAGCGCTCGGCGTCGGGCAGCAATTGGCCGTCGGGCCCGCGCGCGTCCGTCATGGTGCGAAATTTCACCATTTCAAAAGGCTCACCGTACAGACCAGGTCGACGCTGTCGGAAAAACACGGGGCTACCCAACTTGCGACGGATACCCCAGACCAACAGCAGGAAAGGTATCGACAGCATCACCAGTGCAAGCGTGGCGAGCAAAAAATCAAAAATGCGCTTCATTAATTAGGTTTGCGGGTTGTCAGGACGCGGCTCCCATGAAGCTCACCGCGCTACGCTCAGCATTCATTCCGCTCTGGTACTTTCGTGAGATTTAGGCATGGCGTCCCGAGAAGGAGCCACTGACTCCAGTGTCTGCAGCCAGAGGTCAGCCAGTCTTGCACGATCAAAGTTGCGCTCAGCCAAGGCACGCGCGCGACGACCCATTGCCCTCAACCTGCTGCGATCATCAGCTGCTCGCTCCAACGCATCCGCGAAAGCGCTTGCATCGTCTGGCGCCACAGCAAAGCCGCAATCTTCTTTGGCAATCATTTCGGCAAGCCACCCAGGATAGTTATTTATAACCGGGAGTCCCGCAGCGATGTAATCAAAGAACTTGTTTGGCGACGTTCCAAAATAGAACGCAGGAACGTTGGCCAGCACCTGCAATCCCACATCCGTGGACGCCATCAAACCAGCCAGCTTGCCCTTGTTTACCGCAGCATGGAATATGACGTTGTCGAGTTGCTCTTGCCTCGCTCGAGCTTCCAGCGCCGGTTTAAGTTTGCCTTGCCCGATCAAAACGATCTTGATGTCGGCGCGGCCTCGTCGCTTCAGCTCAGCGGCAGCGTCGAGTACTGCATCCAAGCCGTTGGCCATGCCATGCGTACCTGCAAAGACCGCCATCAAGTCCCCCGTCGCCACTCCTTTCGGGCGCCATGGCTCCGCCGGCGAATCAAAGATCGCGAGGTCACAGCCATTTGGGACCATTGCGATCCGCTCTTTGGGTACACCGCGATGCATAATCCCTTCGACGATACCCGGCGACAGGCCGATGACGCGATGAGCGGAACGATAGCTCGCCCATTCCAGCACGCCCATTGCCCACAAAATGGCCGGATTTCGGATTACACCCATTGCGCGCGGCAATTCTGGCCAAAGATCGCGCACCTCGAATACAAACGGTTTGCCGCGCAACCAGCGCGCAAATATCCCTGGCAGCCCAGCAGTCAGCGGCGTTGTTGTGGCAAATATAACGTCGTACTGCTCGGTCAGCGCGAAGCCAATGCTACGTAGCGCAAAACTCATGAACGTCGCAGTGCGCTTGATGAAGCCATCACTGTTCGAATAAGCAAGGTCAAGTTCAATAACGTCGATGTCGTCGATGATTCCTCGCCGCATACCCCTCTGGAATGGCACATCCAGGCCCGTGTGTCCGCCCGTGAAACTACCGCACACCATGGTGACCGCATGGCCCGCCTCGACAAGGCGCCGAGCCATCGCATAGGAGCGAATGCCTCCTGTGCCCCGCGGGGTCACAAAGTGCTGATGAAAATACAGAACCTTCATGTTGACCATTCGTATCGGGAAATCAATGTGCCGCCGTGAGCCACTTCTAGTTCCAACACCGGTATTGGCGTTTTCTCGAGGTAGTACAAAGACTCCCACCCTTCCACAAGCTCACACCGCGTGATCGGCACATCGGCCGAGACGCGCAACCGATGCCCCTCACCCATACTCACAGCGAAAGTGGAATTGGATCCGTCTGACTCCAGCGCCCAATCGCCAGGAGCGAGCCTCCATCGCAAGACCGCGCGCTCAGCGAAACCACTCACCCGATCTCGCACCTCAAGGTAGTTCGTGTGCAGGGCTATGGATCGTTGATGGGATGCTCCCTGTTCGTCGGAATAGGCCACCGCCATCGTTACAGGATTGCCCCCCCCCAGCGGCTCAACGACTTTGGCCTTCAGCCAGTTTCCGAACAGGAAGCGTGACAAACGCGGCATCTGGTCACGGCCATCAAATTGCACAGTATTGTGGCCCTGGGTGCCTCCAAAATAGTTCAACCAGGGCTGCTCAGTGTTGTAGCTGAATGTGCCCGCGTCACGCAGGCGAGGTCGCCCTGAGATCCACAGATCCACATGCAGAGCATCGGCTTGGCTTGGGCGGAAGCGGAACCGAGGATAGCGCAGCAACGCCATGGCTGGCCCATTGCGCATGACTGCAAACCCGCCATCATCGGCTTGCAACATGCCCGGCGCTGATGCCAATTCAGATGCCTCTGCTACACCAAGCCACTTCAGCAGTGCCCGTGCGCAGTCGCACGAGGGGTATGCCTGTTGTCGCCCAAACAACGCCATCCCTAGATGCACGCTCGGGCGGTAGTCTCGGTAGGGAGCATCCGTGAGAGGCAACAAACGAGCGCCATCGTTCGCACCAACGTTGGGGGCGTCGCCATTCGAAGGTTGCGTCATCACCTGGAGCCAGCGCGTCGCAGCCAGCGCCTTCTCGTGCCACGCCGCAGAGAGCGGAGGTACACCACTGAGGCGTTGCCAGACCTCCACCCAGCTGAACGTATCGAGCATCAAGCGGTGGTAGTTGACTGAATACTGGCTAAACGTTCCCTGCCTGCCGATCAGTCGAGCGGCTCGGTTTTCGAGCCACTTGCGCCCCGTCGTAGCCCAAGCGTGACCGCGAGCATCGCCGAACATCTCCAGCCAAGTCCCACCGATGAACAGTGCAGCGGCTTCCGAGGTGCCATGATTGTTGTCTTGCGCCATCGCGTATTGGACCGTAGGCGCAATACGTTCGAGATGCAGTGCAATCAGCGCGCGCAACGAAGGCAACGCTTCGCGAACCTGACCCAGGATCACAGCGGCGCAAGACAAATGAATCACACGAATGGAAGCCTCTTGGCCGCACTTCCAGTTGGGGCCGACGTAAGGCGCGTTCTGACGAATCCAGTCGGCCAGCCACGCGTTAAGACGTGCGAGGGCAGCCGGGTCACCTTGCCTCGCTCGTTGGGCGAAAGCAAGTGCCCAATCAAGACGCGACGCCTCCCAAATACCCTTGATATCGCCGACCGTGGGGTCAAAGTCGGGAATCTGCCACCAGGGTCGAGCAGGATCGAGGACCCTTGCACCAGTCAGCGGGTTGGTGAACCAATCTGGCGGGGCATCGCCAAGCTGCACAGGCCAGCGACCAAACCATCTCGCCTCATGGCTCCAACTCGAGACAGCGGGCGCATCAACGGGTGGCAGCTTCGTAGCGGCGAAGAACGCACCACCCGGCACTTCAGCATGCAACCGCCGGACCTTGTTGAAGCCCAGGCGCACGCCCACGCGATAGCCCACTGCCCTGGCAATGTTGGGCAGTCCCAATGCCAGGGCGACCTTGATTGTGGACCAATGGCGCTTCATCTTCGATTTATCCCTGGCTACGCAGCAGGTCTGCGACTTCGATGGTGACCCGTGCAACTTCAAAGATTTCGTCGACCGGGATTGCCGGCGTGCCAGTCTCGATGCCGGCCAGGAAAGCCGCTGCGCAGGCGTTCTGGCCCTTGTCCTGGCGCCAGAGGTTCATCTTACGGAATCCCGGCCAGCCGTAGCCCGTCAGCTTGCGGAAGTTATCCAGTTGCAGCACGCGCCCTGCGGCGAATACCTCAACGCGTTCCTTCGGGAAGCTGGCTGCGCCATTGGCCAGGTACAAGATCGTTCCAAAAGATCCATCCGCAAAACCAAGCGTGATCGACGCCTTGTCTTCGGTGACGGTCACGCCCGGGGTATCGCCCATGCGTCGCCCCTGAACCGACACAATCGGGCTGCCCGTGAGAAAACGCATCAGATCGATGAAGTGACAGGCTTCGCCAATGATCCTGCCACCGCCTACGGCGTTGTCCTGTGTCCAGTGGTTTGGCGGAATCGCACCTGCATTCATCGTCATGATGAACGATTTGGGTTCCTTGACCGCCGTAAGCAGCGCCTTCATTTTCTGCACATGCGGCGAGAACCGGCGGTTGAAACCGACCATGATCTGCGGCCCACCAGCTGGTTTGCGCGCCTGCGCCTCACCAAACACGCGCTGCACTTCATTGAGACCGGCGCGGTCGATGGCGAGAGGCTTTTCGACAAAGACATGCTTACCCGCGGCCAGCGCTTGAGCGACGAAGCGGGCGTGCGTATCGTGACGTGTGACGATGGCTACCGTGTTCACGGCTTCATTGGCCAGCATGCCGGAGAGATCCGTCGATGCCTCCGCAAAACCGGCCTTCTTTCCGTGGATCACGCCGTTAATGCCCCCAGCCGTGACGATGCTGTGAAACTGGGCTCCTGCCGCCTTGAATGCGGGGATCAGCATGCGCGACGCATAGTTGCCCGCGCCAATGAACCCCAGCACCGGCCGCTGTGCGTCGTATGAAGGTGCCTGCGATGCAAGGGCGATCGTGCGGTGCGTGCGGGTCTCAGGAGCAGACCCGTACTGTAGAACAATGCCGAGAGCGGACTTGTCCGTCGTCAAGAGGTCGTATGCCTGCGTCGCGCTTTCAAACGCAAAACGATGCGTGACAAGCGATTTCACATCGAGCTGGCCGCTGGCCAGCATGTCAAGGACAGCTTCAAAGTTGCGCTGTTCAGTCCAACGCACGAAGCCCAGAGGATAATCGTTGCCTTTCTCTTCGTAGCCCGGATCGTAGCGCCCAGGGCCGTACGAGCAGGACACCTGGAAGCTCAGCTCTTTCTCGTAAAAATCGGCGCGGTTCAGTTCGAGCCCCGTGACACCGACCAGCACGATGCGTCCGCGCTTGCGGCACATATGTGCGGCCTGGCTGACTGGATCGCTCGATTTTGTCGAGGCCGTGATGAGCACCCCATCGACACCGCGTCCATGAGAAAACGCCATGGCCGCTGCTACTGGATCCTCGCCGGCGCCCGGGTTGCACGTTGCGGCGCCAAAAGCGCGCGCAAGGGCCAGCTTGCTCTCATCAAAATCGATACCGAGTACGCGGCAGCCATGGGCACGCAACAGCTGCACCGTAGCCAATCCGATCAGGCCCAATCCAGTTACAACGATCGACTCACCCAACGTTGGCTGGATCAGGCGGATGCCCTGCAGGCCGATCGAGGCGAGCACAGTAAACGCTGCCGCCTCACTGTCGACGTCATCTGGAACCTTGGCACACAGATTCTTGCCGACGCGCACGACATCTGCATGCGGGCCATTCGAGGCCACGCGATCTCCCACAGCAAAACCTGTGACACCCGCACCTACCTCAAGCACCACACCGACGTTGCAATAGCCCAGCGGCAATGGTTGGTCGAGTTTGCTGCGTACGGCCTCTACCGTGGTCATCAGCCCATCCGTCTTGACCTTATCGAGAACCATCTTGACTTTCTCGGGCTGTTGACGGGCTTTGTCGATGAACGAGGCGCGGCCGAAATCCACCAACATCCGCTCTGTTCCGGCAGAAATCAGGCTGTGCGTCGTTTGGATCAGCAGCGTACCTGCGCTCGCTCGCGGCGCCGGCGCCTCCACCAGCGAAGTTTCACCGGTGCCCATGTTCTGAAGAATCTGTTTCATTGGTTCGATCTAACGACGTTCGTTATACAGGGTAGCGGCCATCAAGGTATTGCCGACACCAGAGCTCCATACAGACCAGCGCGAAAATCGAATACGTACCGTCGATCCGCTGCTGCTGATCCGCTCGACGCAGAGCGTCCACTGCTGCCACATCGAAAATGCCCCGACGACGAATCGACTCCGGCGACAGCAGATCGTCGACCAAGGGCTTAAGCCGCGTCTGCAGCCAAGAGCGCAGCGGCACACCAAAGCCCGTTTTGGGGCGATAAATCACATCGTGGGGCAGCATCCGCTCCATGGCGCGCTTGAAAATCCATTTTCCTTCCCTGCCACGTTGCTTGTAATCGACCGGCAACCTAGCAGCAAGCTCGACCAGTTCCAGGTCCAGCAACGGCACGCGGACTTCGACGCCGGCCGCCATGCCCATCTTGTCGGTGTAGTTCAGATTGTGGTCAGCCAGGAAGTGCTTGCACTCCAGATACAGCATCTTGTTCAGATCGGCGGTCTGTTGCGGCACCTGCTCAAGCGACGCAAGCAGTGGCTGGGCCAGTGACGCGGGTGTAAGCGATGCTGCGAAATCGCGATTCAGCAAACCCAGGGCGCGCTCCGGGGCAAGCCACATGAAATAACTCGCCAGGCGCTCCGCAGGATCCTTGTCTGCATACTGGAGCGCCTTGCCGACACGCCGAAGCAACGGCGAGGACACTGGCAACGCCCTGCTGGTGGCGGCAAGCACGCTGCGCGCGGGGCGCGGCAGCCATGACCAATGATGTTCTTGCTGCATTGCGAAATGCCGGCGATAACCCGTAAAGATATCGTCGCCGCCGGATCCCGAAAGCAGCACCGTGATCCCATGCTGGCGCGCGAGCTCAGAGATAAACAGTGCATTGAGCGCCGCGGGATCTGCGGTAGGCTCGTCCAGGAAATACACCATCTGAGCGAGGCGATCGACCATCTCGGGGCCGACTTCGACAGTGTGCAGATCAACGTTCAAATGCTTGGCGACACGCTGCGCATAGGGCAGATCGGCTGCGAACCCCTCATCTGCTACAGAGCCGTCATTCACGGCAATGGTGAAGCATTGGATACGCGTGTCCGGCAATGCCTTGCGAGCGCTCGCGACGACTGCACTGGAGTCCAGGCCACCGGACAGAAATGCGCCCACCGGCACGTCCGACAGCAGTTGACGGCGGACCGCCTGCTCAACCTTCTCTGCGACGAGATCCGCGGCTTCGTCCTCCGATACATTCAAGATCGGTTGATCGTATGGCAGATCGTAGTATCGCCACTGGCGGACAATGCGTCCGTCTTTAACGATCATTGCGTGTCCTGGCTCGACCTTGCGCACTGAACGTACGAGCGTGCGCTCACGAGGCGACCAGAGGTACCCCAAGTGACTGAGCACGGCTTGGGGATCCAGAGCCGTATCGGCGAGCCCCGCACGCAGCAGCACCTTCATCTCACTCGCAAATGCAAAGCGGCCGTTGTCCGCCGTGTAGTACAGCGGCTTAACGCCGAGCTGATCCCGTGCGATGAACAAATATTCTTTCCGCTTATCCCAAATGGCAAGCGCAAAAATGCCATTGAGGCGATTGAGCATCGCCTCTCCGTACTTCTCGTACAGGTACAGAATGACTTCGGTGTCCGAGTGGCCACGAAACACCACCCCGTCGGCCTTCAATTCGGCAGCAAGCTCGGGCGAGTTATAGATTTCGCCGTTGTAGACGATCACTGTCGCATCGCTGCGCGTAGCCATTGGTTGATGTCCGGCCTCCGAAAGATCCTGGATCGCAAGACGGCGATGCGCAAGACCTACTCGGTTTGCCTCGAACACGACCTGTCCTTCGTCATCCGGCCCACGATGCCCAAGCACGCTGGCCAGTGCACGCAGATTCATCGCTGCGGGCTCATAACCGGAGTAACCGACAATTCCACACATAGTTCAGATCTCTTTTCGCTTTTGGGAATGAAGTGGCTGGTTCAGGAAGCCGTACGCGTAGCGAGTAGGTGCGTCGCGGACAACTTGATCGTGAGCCAGAATGGAACGCAGTTGGTTAGAAAAAGCACCGCGACAGATGCCGCCTCCCCCAGGAAGTAGTGCAGCAGCACGCTGATGAAGATTGCATGCCGACCCAAGTCAAATCACTGTCCGGGCGCATAAGGGCAGCGCGATACGAGCGACCATGCAGGTAGCCCGCGAAGAATCCACTGCATGCCAAACCGAGCCATCCGAAATTCACGTACATCTGACCAAAAAAAAGACCGGCGGCAAAGTCGTGCCGTACTTCAACCATGCGGACGGCCAAAATGCCATCTTGAAAAGGTCTGGCGCTGTCAGCGGCTTTGCCGGATACAGCACTGAGAGTATCCCGATCAGGACGATCATCAATAACGTCCGACTGTACTCGAAGGGCGTTTTTTTGCTTATAGCGCCCGTTACGACGACTATCGCTATCCTCTCGTTTTAGGAATGGATAAAGTGGGATCAATACTTCGCCCGGAAATAATGCGCTTAATAAGTACAGTGGCGAAAATTGATTATCTCGACGCATTACCTCTCCACGTTAGACCACGATAGCCGAGCAATGCAAAAACACCCGAAAACTTCACCGCACTCATGTGCAGCAGCAGTGAAACGAAAGACCCCGCAACGAACAAAACAATTACACCTTCTGCCGCGAAATGGCGTGCCGCTGGATACGCAAATATCGCTGTGATAATGGCCTCTATAATGTTGACATATACAAATACCCTGTATTTACCAAGCGCAGTAATTAACGTACCCAGCGAAAGCGTGGCGGCGCGCATAGGTAACGCGACGACCATAATGAGCAGCGCGTTGATTGTCGGCGTGTAAGTCAACCCTAGCCACTTATGGTTGATAAACCACGCGACAGACACCAATACGATAAATGCAGTTGCAAGAGAGACCATGTTGCGCACGAGCCGATCGAATCGCTCGCGAAGAAGCTCTGGTGTATGTGCTTGAGCCACCAGGCGGGGCAGCTCAACCTGAGCTGTTACAGAGAGGAGAAGATTGGGGCCCATCAACATTAACGACGCAAGCCCAAAAAAACCAATTTGATCTGCCGGAATCTTGGCTGCGGCGAGGGCCAGGATCGGAAGGTTGTCGCACAACAGCCGAAAGAACAGCGCCAAATTTGCCGTCACCCCCAGAGAAACGATGTGCCAAGTGGGCAGCATGTCACGACTCAAGCCCCCCGTTCCGCCGAAACAATGGCGCACCGCTATGAGCATGCCCGCCAGCACAGTCGCTTCACCAAAGTAACGACCGGCCACCCAGCCATCCACGCCGAATGCCCGCGCCATCAAGCATACAACTCCGACGCTCATACACGTCAGCGCCAATATCCGCAACGAAAATAACGAGGCGGTCTGCGTACCTTGCATAAACGCTGCGATTACGCGAATGGTATTACTAAGCAGTGCAACGCCGGCGATCATCGACGCGTAGTGCATCATCCCACCCGGCCAAAAACCTCGCGCCCCGAGTAAAGTCGCGACCACAAAACCGCCGGCAACCAGTTCCATGCAGATCAGCCGCTTCAGCAATTGCGCTTGCTCGCGCCCCTCTTGCAGAGCTGCGATTTCCCGAATGGCAAGCGTCGGTGCACCAACAGAAGTACCCAACACCAAGATAGATAGGATGCTTTCGATCGTCCGAACCACACCGACCTGGCTCGGAGCCAGAAAGAATGCAGCCAGGAACTGCGAAATCAACACGCCGCCTTGAATACAGACGGTCAGGATCAAGACGCCAACTACCGCCCGGTATCGATTGAAGAGATGGAGAATCTTTGCCACGGCTCTTCGGCCCTTGCGCGCTAATCAGGTGGAAGGTTTGACCATGTCGATGACACCTGCCAACTGCTTTGCCCGCTGTCCAATCGAGAAATGCGTTTCGATATGCTGCAGCTGCGCCGCCTGCGCCTCTTGATCAAGCGGAGTGTCTGCCGCCTCTAGCATGGCTTTTGCCAATTGCTCAATGTCGTTGGGGCGCACCAATCGGGCATGCTTTCCGGCGACTTCCGGCACGGCTCCCGAGGGACTTGTAATCACTTGGGCGCCACAGGCCAGCGCTTCACCGATTGCATGACCGAACCCTTCGAACAAGGTCGGCTGGACATAAGCCAGACATTGGCGATAGTGATGGAGCTTTTCCTCGTCCGAAATCATGCCGACAAAGTCAACACGATCCGCGACGCCCGCCTGGTGAGCTAACGCAACCAGTGCGTCGTAGTGGTCGCCCTTCTTTCCTGCCATCACGAGACGCAAATCCGGCCGGACCTGAGCTACGCGGCCAAAAGCTTCAACAATCGAGTCCAGACACTTGCGCTTTGCGTTCGTGCCGCTGCTCCAACTAACCGTAAAGAAATAATTGCTGCGCCGGGGAGCCGCCGGCCCGGGGTTGTAGTAAGCGGTGTTGATGGCGAGAGGACTGAGTATCGGGTTATGGACGGGCAAATGTTTGGTTACGAGGTCGTACTCACATTGCGAGATGAAGAGATTGCACGTTGCGTGCTTGAGCGCGAACTTCATCAGCATCTTCTGCCAGAGCGGGCGATCGAGATAGCACAGCCCGGGAATGACACCATGGCAGGTGTCATAGTCGAACGCCCCCGTCACGATCACAGGACGACGGCCCACAATCGATCGAAGAATGGGATAGAACGCATATGTCCACCACCAGCAATAGTAGATGTCTGCAGTCTTGTCCAAACTCTTGAAATCCCCAGCTAGCACGACCTCATGGCCGAGGCTTCGAAGAATTTCAATATCCACCTTGTAGAACTCGACCGTCTCAAACATTTCACGCCAGTTGGCGTGGTTGGTCATGTTTGCGAAAAAGCAGATGCGCATGGGTATCGATTCGTACAGGGCGATCACGATGCGGACGCGTGGCGTCCAGCTTCGCTAAGGGTTCAATGGGTAGCGCTGATGTACCAGTCATACATGCGCGCAAGAATGTCGCGCAAACTGGGGGCCGGAATATCACCGACGAGGCGACGCAACTTTGCCGCCGAGCCATACAGTCGAACCACCTCTGCACCGCGCACCAGAGCGGGGTCGACTTCGACCCGAATATCGCGCCCAGAAATGTCCCTCATCGCGTCAAGAATCTCTGCGATCGAATAGGCGCGGCCACCACAAATATTTACTGTCTCGGACACCGCGTTTCCGACGAGCAGACGACGGTACGCTTCGACGAGATACCGTACATCGCTGATATCCCGCGACACGTCGATATTCCCGAGTCGAATGACAGGCACACCGGAAGCGAAGTGCTTGACGATCTTAGGCACAAGGAAATTCTCCGCCTGCCCGTAGCCCGTGTAGTTGAACGGGCGCGCAATCAGCATGGGCAGCCTGGCAAACCAGTTGCGACAGATCATCTCCATCGCCAACTTGCTATTGGCGTAGTGATTCGTTGGGGCTGGTGGCACGTCCTCGGTGATCGGTAATTGCTCTGCGTTTCCGTAGACATTGGCACTACTCGCCAGCAACACCTTGGTCGGACTCACATTTGCGTCAACAATGGCCTTGAGCAGTGACTCTGTCCCAAGAACGTTGACGCGATAGAACTCAAGCGGGTCGTCGTGCGCCACGTAGGCGATGGCCGCCAGATGCACAACATAATCCGGCCGCACAGCATCAATGATCCGGGTCAGCGAAGCGGTATCGTTCAAGTCACAGTGCTGAACACCCTCACCGGCGCCCTGACCTATACCGTGCACCTCCAGACCGTCGGCAGCCAAGGCGTCACGCAAGTAACGCCCCGTGAAGCCAGACAGTCCCGTCACGAAGACTCGCTTGGACATGATCAGCAGGAGAAGCCGTTGCGGTTTCGGCGTAGATCAGCCTCAACCATCAAGTGACACAGCGTTTCAAGCGACGTTTCGGGACTCCACCCCAGTTCGCTCCCAGCCTTGGACGGATCACCGATCAGCAGGTCTACTTCCGCCGGACGGTAGAACTTCGGATTCACGCGCACACGCTGCTTGCCGGTTGCCACATCGATGGCGACTTCATGCTCGGCCTTGCCCGACCAAGCGAGTTCAATCCCGGCGGCCTTGAATGCCATCGTGACGAAATCACGCACAGTCTCTGTGCGGTTGGTGGCCAAAACATACGTGTCCGGGCGATCAGCCTGGAGCATCAGACGCATGCCTTCGACATACTCTTTGGCGTATCCCCAATCCCGCTTGGCATCCATGTTGCCCAGTTCCAGGCAATCCAGTTGGCCAAGCACGATCTTGGCAACGGAATCCGTGATCTTGCGCGTCACGAATTCCTTACCACGCAGCGGCGACTCGTGATTGAACAAGATACCGCTGGCGCCGAAGATGCCGTAGGACTCGCGGTAGTTGATCGTGATCCAATGCGCGTACAGCTTAGCCACACCGTATGGACTACGCGGATAAAACGGTGTCGATTCAACCTGCGGCACAGCCTGTACCTTGCCGAACATTTCTGAGGTCGAAGCCTGATAGAAGCGAATCGCCGGATTCACGATGCGAATCGCCTCTAGCAAATGCAAAGCGCCCAAACCGGTGATGCTTGCCGTGTTGATCGGTTGGTCAAACGACACGCCGACAAAACTCTGTGCAGCAAGGTTGTACACCTCGTCTGGTTGAACTTTGTCCAGCAGGCGGATCACCCCGGACGGATCGCACAGATCAAACTCAACGAGTTCCAGTTCCGGATGGTGCTCAACACCCAATTCAGCCAGGCGCCAGAAATTGACCGTGCTGGAGCGACGATACGTGCCATACACGCGATAGCCTAGTTCCAGCAGACGCTGGGTCAGATAGGCGCCATCCTGGCCTGTGATGCCGGTAACAAGAGCTTTTTTCAACGGACAATTCCTCGCGTGTCGATGATCGATTTACCTTGCAGTGCTCCCCACGGAATAGCCTTGAACTGGTCATGGTCGACAAGTAGCACCACGATATCGGCCCGCTCAAGAGCGGCTGTAGCATCTGCCAACTCCACCTTGCCAGACAACGATGCGGGCAGTGCTTCCACGTGGGGCTCAACTGCGAGGATCTCGCCAATGCCGTCTGCGGCCAAGCGACGGACAATTTCGACTGACGGGCTTTCACGCAAATCGTCAATGTTTGCCTTGAACGCAAGACCCAAGCAAGCGATAACAGGGGCCGTCAGGCCGCGCGCAGCCTCCTTCACCTTGTTGACCACATAGCCCGGCTTGCCGTCATTGACTTCACGTGCCGTACGAATCAGGCGCGCTTCGGCGGGCGCAGAATCCACAATGAACCACGGGTCAACTGCAATGCAGTGCCCACCGACGCCCGGGCCCGGTTGCAGGATATTGACGCGCGGATGGTGATTTGCCAGGCGGATCAATTCCCAAACATTGATCTTCAACCGATCACAAATCAGCGACAGTTCGTTCGCGAAGGCGATGTTCACGTCCCGGAAAGCATTCTCCGTAAGCTTGGCCATCTCCGCAGTACGCGCGTCCGTTTTCAGGCGCTCGCCTTCAACGAAGGTGCCATATAGCTGCGCGGCCAGGTCTGCACCCTTGGCCGTCATGCCGCCAATGATGCGGTCATTGGAAATCAGCTCCCGCAGGATATGACCGGGCAGCACCCGTTCGGGGCAATATGCCAAATGCACATCGGCCTCTTCCCCTGCTTGATGGGGGAACCTCAGGTCGGGGCGTGCTTCGGCGAGCCAAGCCGACAATTGCTCCGTGGCACCGACGGGCGAGGTTGATTCCAGTACTACGAGATTGCCGGCCGCCAACACCGGAGCAATCGAGCGCGCCGCCGCTTCAACATAGGCGAGATCCGGCTCATGATCGTTCTTGAAGGGTGTCGGCACCGCAATCATGAATGCATCGGCAGGCTGCGGAGCAGTGGTGGCCGAGAGGAAACCGTCCTTGACCACTTGATGGACCAGCAGGTCAAGGTCCGGCTCAATGATGTGAATTTCGCCGCGATTGATCGTGTCGACAACGTGTTGATGCACATCGACACCATAGACCTTGATGCCTCGGCTCGCGATCACGGTGGCTGTGGGCAGCCCGATGTAACCCAAGCCGATCATCGAGACCGAACGGATTGTTGCCATTATTCAAACTCCCTTGCAAGGATATCGACGATGCGGTGTGCCGCCTTGCCGTCGCCATATGGATTGTGGGCGTGAGACATGCTCGCGTAGACCTCGGTGTCGTCAAGCAGGTTGACCGCCTCACTGAAAATCTTCTGCCGATCGGTGCCCACAAGCCGTACCGTTCCCGCAGCCACCGCTTCCGGTCGCTCGGTCGTATCACGCATGACTAAGACGGGCTTGCCCAAGGACGGGGCCTCCTCCTGAATCCCGCCACTATCGGTGAGGATGAGATAGCTCTGCCCCATCAAGTAGACAAACGGCAGATAGTCCTGCGGCTCGATCAAGTGAACGTTCGGCAGGCCGCCAAGAATGCGTGACACCGGCTCCTGAACATTTGGGTTCAAATGGACCGGATAGACAATCTGAACATTAGGGCGAGCGGCAAGATCTGCCAGCGCGGCACAGATATTCTCGAAACCCGCGCCGAAGTTCTCTCGGCGGTGGCCTGTCACCAGGATGAGCCGACAATTTTCACGCAGATAGGGAAAACGGCCTGCCAACTGATCATGCATGGCGACACTGTGCTCGATGCGCGCATGGACCTCGAGCAGGCTGTCGATGACGGTATTTCCCGTAACATGCACAGTGTCGGGCGCAATACCTTCCCTCAGAAGATTCTGCCGAGCTTGCTCCGTCGGAGCGAAATGCGTCGCCGCGATGGTGCCCGCGATCTTGCGGTTCATCTCCTCGGGCCACGGGGAGTAAATGTTCCCCGTGCGCAAACCCGCCTCTACATGCCCGACTGCAATGCGATGGTAGTAGGCGGCCAGGGTCGCAGCCATGGTGGTGGTGGTGTCGCCGTGCACCAACACCAAATCCGGTCGCCAGTCGTTGAACACACTTCTCAGTCCAATCAGAACGCGCGCAGTCAGGTCCGTCAGATCCTGACCCGGCTGCATCAGATCGAGATCAAACTCGGGCGCGATGTCAAAGAGCGCCAGCACTTGGTCCAACATCTGGCGATGTTGGGCCGTGACACAGACGCGAGCATCAAACCGGGGATCGGCCTTGAGGGCCTCGACGACCGGAGCCATCTTGATGGCTTCCGGGCGCGTACCAAAGACAACCAGAACTTTCATAGTTCGCGTATTAACTGCGTCTCCGCTTGTACTAGCCGGCAAACTGAAAAGAAGACCGGCGGAAGTCGCCGGGCGAAGGCAAGACCCAACAGCCAGCCCTCGTGAATATGTTTTTTTGTTAAGAAAAGCCCTGCATTCTAAGCCAAACCGATCTCCGATCGTCCCACCATCGATGTGCGAGCGTTGCGCTCGGCAACCGGGCGCCGAAGTTCAAGAGGTCCGCCCATAGGAGTCCTCGAACCGGACAATGTCGTCCTCTCCGAGATACTCGCCACATTGGACCTCGATCATGATCAAGTCGATCACCCCAGGATTGATCAAGCGATGCTTGTGACCCGCAGGGATGTAGGTGGATTGATTCGGCTGCAACTGGATTGTCTGCTCGCCGTTGACGACCGTGGCGGAACCGCTGACGACAATCCAATGCTCGCTGCGATGGTGATGCATCTGCAATGACAGCTGCTCGTGCGGTTTCACCACGATGCGCTTGATCTTGAAGCCATCCCCCTCCTCAAGCACCGTATACGTGCCCCATGGGCGATGCGCCGTCCGGTGGATTCGATAGCTTTCGTGGCCCGCCTTCTTCAACTGCCCAACGATATGTTTCACGTCCTGCGTGTTGTCGCGGTTGGCTACGAGCAGCGCGTCCGGGGTGTCGACGATGATCAGGTTCTCAACACCAACGGCGCCGACAACGCGGTCTTCGCTCTTGATGTAGCAATTGCTGACGCCATGTAGCAGCGCATCGCCATAGATGCGATTGCCCTGTGAATCAGGCGGCGTCAGTTCGCTGATGGAATGCCATGACCCGATATCGCTCCAGCCCATATTGCTGGGCACCACCGCGACACGATCGGATTTCTCCATGACCGCGTAGTCGATCGAAATGTCCGGGACATGTTTGAACTGCTCAGCACTCAACTCGATCGAGCGGCAGCCGCTCGAAGTCGCTTCGCTTCCAGAATCGACGCTCCGCTCACAGGCTTGCAGCAAGTCGGGGGCGTACTTAGCAAACTCCTCCGTGATGGCGCCCGCGGTAAAGCAGAACATGCCGGAGTTCCACAGATGGATGCCGCTCGCAACAAATGTTTCAGCAACATCAAGCTTGGGCTTTTCGATAAATCGAACGACCGGATGGACGCCTTCCTGCTCTTGAGCAGCATCCAACTCGATGTATCCGTAACCGGTCTCAGGCGACACAGGGCGAATACCAAAAGTAACAATGCGCCCGTCCAGCGCCGCCGCTGCGGCCGTTTGCACGACAGCCTGGAACTGACTTAGATCATCAATCAGATGGTCGGCGGGCAAAACCAGCATCACGGCATCTGCGCCATGGCGTTGTCGAATCCAATATGCTGCTGAAGCCACAGCACCCGCTGTGTTTCGACCAAACGGCTCCAGTACAAAACCCAGCGGGATCTGTGAGCCGTTGATTTCCTGGCATTCGTCCCGTGTGAGGAAATACGTCTCCCGGTTCGTGACAACGACGGCCTCCGGTACCTCTGGGAACAAGGTGGCTCGCTTGAACGTCTTCTGAAGAAGGCTTTCACCATCAGCCAGCTTGAGCAACGGCTTCGGATACGACTCACGCGACACTGGCCAAAGCCGCGTCCCGGCTCCGCCGGAAATGATGACGGGAATAATTTTCATTTTGAGCAATCGTGAATTAACGCGAAATTGCAATTTGGCGTTCTCATTTCCTTTCCTTCGGTCCTCGGGTCTACCAATCAAGATGCCGGCGGCACAAAAGCTTCTGCCTCCCGCAACGGTTGCCCCAACCGGTCTTTGGGCGATAACGTGGGGGCCTCCGTAATCGGCCATTGAATGCCCAGTTCAGCATCATTCCAAAGCAAGCACCGCTCAAACTCCGGACGCCAGAATTCTGTCGTCTTGTAAAGCAATTCTGCGTACTCGGACACCACCAGAAAGCCATGCGCAAATCCTTCTGGAATCCAGAGTTGTCGGCGATTCCGAGCCGAAAGCGTGACACCAGTCCACTCACCAAACGTAGAGGAGCCGCCCCGAAGGTCGACGACTACATCGAAAACTTCACCCGCAACAACCCGAACGAGCTTTCCTTGCGGATATCGGATCTGGTAGTGCAGGCCGCGCAGTACGTTGCGCGCGGATCCAGAATGGTTGTCCTGGACGAATGTGCGACTCAGTCCTGTTGCCGCTTCAAAATCTTGCGCGTTGAAGCTCTCATAAAAGAACCCTCGTTCGTCACCGAATACCTTGGGTTCGAAAATCAACACATCCGTCAGTGCGGTTTGCGTCACCGTCAGCTTCATCTGCATCCATCAGTCAGAACGATTCTTATCCACCTTATTGATCATCCCGCACCTGAGACTCAGGCGAGCGAGCAATTTGGTCCAACAAGCGCCGCAAGCCCGTCTTCCAGTCCGGCAACCCAATATCGAACGTCTGCCGCAGCTTGGAAGTGTCAAGGCATGAATAAGCCGGTCGCAGCGCCACGGCCGGATAGTCCGCAGCGGAAATCGGTACGACTTGCTCGGGCCCTGTCTTCAACGCGATACCTCGCTCCTGCGCCCTCGCAAGTATCTCCACGGCATAGTCGTACCAACTCACTTGCCCAGCGGCCGCCACGTGATAGAGCCCAAATGGAAAACCGCGCCGATCATCAAGGTCCCAATAACGCGCCACAAGATTAGTGGTGACGTTGGCAATCAGCTCCGCAGTCGTGGGACCTCCTATTCGATCCGCGATCACACGCAATGCATCACGCTCTTGCCCCAGTCGCAGAATGGTCTTGGCAAAATTGGTCCCGTGCGCACCCGCAACCCAGCCTGTACGCAAGACCAGCGCGCGGGCACCGCTTTGAGCAATCGCTAAGTCCCCCGCAAGTTTGCTTTTGCCATACGTAGACAGCGGATTGGCTTCATCCACTTCAAGATAAGGGCTCGATTTGCATCCATCGAAAACATAGTCGGTGGAATAGTGCACCAGCAGGCTACCCATCGCCTCGGCCTCCTCCGCCAGAAGTCCGGCTGCCAGGGCATTGATAGCAAAGGCTTGGGCCGCTTCAGTCTCTGCTCGCTCCACATCGGTATAGCCGGCTGCGTTCACGATCACATCGGGACGTATTTCGCGCAGCGCCTTGCGCAACGCCGCAGGCTGGGCAAGATTGCCAGCCACCCGATCCAATGCGACGACGCGCCCAAGAACGGCCAGACGCTGCTGCAGTTCGAAACCAAGTTGCCCGTTGCAGCCGGTCAGCAATAACGTGGGCCTAGTTTCGGGGTCAACTGACATGCTGTTCTGCTGCTGACGTTCCGGCAGGCTCCTCGCCCTGAATTGCCGCCTGCACCCACTCTGGGTTGTTCAAGAACCACCGCACTGTACTGCGTAACCCGGGATGGAATGGCACCTTGGGCTCCCAGCCCAACTCGCGGCGGATTTTGCTGGCATCGACCGCATAGCGTCGATCATGGCCTGGGCGGTCTTCGACAAAGCAGATCTGCTCGCGGTACGAACCCTTTTCCCGAGGGCGTAGCTCGTCGAGCAGCTCACACAGGGCGTGAGCGATTTCGAGATTCGACCGTTCGTTGCCACCGCCTACGTTGTAGCTGTCCCCTATGCGCCCATTTGCAAGAATCTCCCGCAGCGCCGCGCAAAGGTCGCCGACGAACAGCCAATCCCGGACATTGAGGCCGTCGCCATAAATCGGCAGCGGCCTTCCAGCCAACCCGCTGGTAATCATCTTTGGGATGAATTTTTCGGGAAACTGATAAGGCCCGTACCCGTTCGAGCAGTTCGCCGTGACAACCGGCAACCCATACGTATGATGATAGGCACGGACAAGATGATCGGCACCCGCCTTTGATGCGGAGTAAGGACTGTTGGGGCGGTACGGCGTGGCTTCGGAGAAGCTGGGGTCGCCCGGTGCAAGCGAACCGAACACTTCGTCCGTTGAAACATGAAGAAAGCGGAATGCCGCCTTACTCGCAGGAGCTAAGCTGGACCAGTACGCCCGAGCAACCTCCAGCAGGGTGAAGGTTCCGACAAGATTGGTTTGGATAAACGCGGCCGGGCCTTGGATCGATCGATCAACATGACTTTCGGCTGCAAAGTGCACCAGTGCCCGGGGCCGATACTTGCTGAAGACCTCTTGCAACGCGGCAAAGTCGCAGATATCCACTTGGAAAAGCCGATGCCGAGGATCGAGATCGACGGCCGCAAGAGTAGCCCGGTGGCCTGCGTAGGTGAGCTTATCGACGTTGACGATCCCGTCCGCAGCCGGATCTGCTAACCACCGCAGCACAAAGTTGCCGCCGATAAATCCAGCGCCACCAGTTACGAGAATATGGGACAACCCTGTACTCCTACCTATCATCGGCCTGCCAGCCATAGCATGCTGAGGCCCACGTTGTCCCCACAACAAGGGCAGCAAAATAGCAAACTGCCGGGAATTCCGGCAAGCACCGTATTCTATCTGCCCCCTTGGGCTGTCCCGAGGAGGGCACTCAGAAATTTGTTGCACGATGTAATAATCGAGACGCCCAAGTCGCAAATTCGCGCTATTTCCCCCTGATCGCCCGTGCTTAGCCCCTCTCCTGAATCAACCGCCCCCCACGCCATCGGCGACCTCCAAGGCTGCTGCTCCCCCCTCCAGTCGCTGCTGGCCGCCCTCCCCGCCAACGCCCCCCTGCGCTTCGTCGGCGACCTCATCAACCGCGGCCCCGAGTCGCTGGCCACGCTGCGCCAAGTCATCGCACTTTGCGAGTCCGGCCGTGCACGCACCATCCTCGGCAACCACGACATCCACCTGCTGGCAGTCGCTGCAGGCGTCCGAAAACCCGGCAAGCGCGACACGATCGCCGACATCCTCTCCGCGCCCGATAGCGACCAGCTCATCACATGGCTTCGTCACCAGCCGCTGGCGATCTTCGAAAACGGCTTCCTGATGGTGCACGCCGGCGTCCTGCCGCAGTGGACGACGGGCGACGTACTGGAGCTAGCCGGGGCGGTCGAGCGCGAATTGCGCAGCCCACATTGGAAAACGTTCCTGGCGGACGCCTTCGGCAACCAGCCAGACAAGTGGAGCAACGATCTCGTCGGCATGGACCGCCTGCGCCTGACCATCAACGCGCTGACACGTCTACGCTTCTGCAAACCCGACGGCACGATGGAATTCGAAACGACGGATGCCGACGGCGCTCCGGATGGCCACATGCCGTGGTTCGACGTACCGGGGCGGCGTACGCGTGGCACGCCGATCGTGTTCGGGCATTGGTCCACGCGCGGGCTCGTGATGCGCGACGACGTGATGGGCCTGGATACTGGGTGTGTGTGGGGCGGAAAGCTGACGGCCGCCAAGCTGTCGCTAGCGCCGGCGGGGCGCGACGTGGTGCAGATCGATTGCGAGCAGGCCCAAGACCCGCTCGCGCACAAGAAGAAGTCGCCTTGAGGCCTCAGCCCGCGCGGTTGATCAGCGCGGCGACGGCTTCCTGGCTATGGGCCGCCAAGGCCCGACGGTCCATCTCGGGGGCCAAGGCCGGCCCCACCAACACTTCCACCACCAACGGCGGCCCGTTCAGGATCGCATTGATCGTGTCCATCATCGACAGATCGCCGATGTACGCCGGAATGGTCGTCAGCTCCCCCGTCGCGGCAACGCGATAGCGCAGCGCCAGTGGGCGGATCGGTGCGCCAGCGCTGACGGGCGCCTGGAACAGGTTGGCGTGGAACGGCAGCAGCTGCAACCCGTCCGACGTCGTCCCTTCAGGAAACACGCAAATGGCATCGCCAGAGCGCATCGCGTCTGCAATGACGTGCATGATGCGATGCGCATCGCGCTTGCGGGCACGCTCGACGAACAGCACGCCGGTCTGCGCGCACAGCCAGCCAATCACCGGCCAGCTGCGAATCTCCGATTTGGCGACGAAGCGCGGTGGATACCAACTGTTGATCGCGTAGATGTCGATCCACGACACGTGGTTGGACACCAGCATGGAGCCCGCCAGCTCCTGACCCGCGACGTGTTCGCCATGTACCACGAGCGAGACCCGGAACAGCGCCAGCAACTTGCGCGACCAGCGTTGAATCAACGCTCGCTTGGTCTGCGGCTTGATCCACCAGAACAGCAACGCGCACGTGATCAGGCCTTCGACCAAATGCACGAGCAACCGCAACTTGCGGAGCACATGCTTGCGCTGTGGCGTGCGCATTTCGGCGGACGCGCTTGTCACGCGTTGATCAATGCCCGTCATAGGCGAGATGCCCGGCAACCATCGTGGCACGTACGCGGCCGGCCAGCTCGAAGCCCAGGAACGGCGAATTCTTGCCCTGGCTGCGCAGGGTGCGGGGCTCGAGCTTCCATGTTGCGTCCGGATCGAACACGCACACGTCGGCCATCGCTCCCACCTCCAGCGAACCCGCATGCAGACCCAGCACGCGGGCGGGCTCGCTGGTGATGCGGGCCAGTGCCTTCGACAGCTCGATCTTGTGCTCGGCAGCCCAGCGCAGCGTGAGCGGCAGCAGGGTTTCGAGGCCGGTCGCACCGGGCGTGGCTTCGGCAAACGGCAGCAGCTTCTCGTCGTCGTCCACGGGCGTGTGGTCCGAGCAGATTGCGTCGATGGTGCCGTCGGCGAGCGCGCGCACAATGCCGTCACGATCACGGCCGGAGCGCAGCGGCGGCACGAAGCGCATCTGCGAATTGAAGTAGCCGATGTCGACGTCAGTTAGCGAGATGTGATGGACGTTCACATCGCACGTCACCGGCAGGCCTTCGGCCTTGGCGCGACGCACGAGATCGATGCCGGCCGCCGAGGACAGACGGCAAAGATGCACACGAGCGCCCGTGCTGCGCATCAGCTCAAAGATCGTGTGCAGGCGCACGGTCTCGGCCATCACGGGCACACCTGAGAGACCCAGGCGCGAGGCCAGCGGGCCGCTTGCAGCCACGCCGCCCTTGCCCAGATACGGATCTTCCGGGCGCAGCCAGACGGTAAAGCCGAAGGTCTGCGCGTATTGCATCGCACGCATCAAGACCTGTGTATCGATGATCGGCGAGTCAGCCTGCGAGAAGCCGACGCAGCCCGATTCGGTCAATTCGGCCATCTCGGTCAACACCGCGCCTTTGAGGCCCACGGTCAGTGCGCCAAGCGGATACACGTGCGCCTGGTTCAGGTTGCGCGCGCGGAACTTCAGCATCTCGACCAGGCCGGGTTCGTCCAACACAGGATCGGTGTCCGGCGGGCACACCAGCGAAGTCACGCCGCCGGCCATGGCCGCCGCCATTTCCGATTCCAGCGTGGCCTTGTATTCAAAGCCCGGCTCGCGCAGGCGGGCGGACAGGTCGATCAAGCCCGGACAAACAATCAGGCCGGTCGCGTCGATGGTCTTGTTGGCATGAAAATCCGCCGGCGCCTGGCCCACGCCCACCACCTTGCTTGCTGCGATGTAGAGATCCTGTTGCGCGTCGATGCCGTTGGCCGGGTCGATCAGGCGGCCGCCCTTGATATGCAGTTTCATCGCTTTCTTAGTCGTTGTTGCCGGCAACAATGCCCATCACGGCCATGCGCACGGCGATGCCGAACGTCACCTGATTCAGGATCACCGATTGCACGCCATCGGCCACGGCGGAATCGATTTCCACGCCGCGGTTCATCGGCCCGGGGTGCATGACAATGGCATCCGGCTTGGCCAGCGCCAGCCGCTCCTGCGTGAGGCCATAGGCCTTGAAGTATTCCTGCGCGGACGGCAACAGCGCACCGCTCATGCGCTCGTTCTGCAGGCGCAGCATGATGACCACGTCCACACCCTTCAGGCCCTCTTCCATGTTGTGGAAGACCCGCACACCCATGTGCTCCAGTCCGCCCGGCAGCAGCGTACGCGGGCCGATCGCGCGCACTTCGGCGCAGCCCAGCGTCGTCAACGCATGGATGTCCGAGCGCGCCACGCGCGAGTGCAGGATGTCACCGACGATCGCAACCGTCAGGTTGGAGAAATCCTTCTTGTAGTGGCGGATGGTGAACATGTCGAGCAGCCCCTGCGTGGGGTGCGCATGACGGCCGTCGCCTGCATTGATCACGTGCACGTGCGGAGCGACGTGCTCGGCGATCAGGTACGGCGCCCCGGAACTGGCATGCCGCACGACAAACATGTCCGCCTGCATCGCCGACAGATTGTTGATCGTGTCGAGCAGCGACTCGCCCTTGCTCGTGGACGACGCGTTGATGTTCAGGTTGATCACGTCGGCCGACAGCCGCTTGGCCGCGATCTCGAACGTCGTGCGCGTGCGCGTGGAGTTCTCGAAGAACAGGTTGAACACGCTCTTGCCGCGCAGCAGCGGCACCTTCTTCACCTCGCGGTCGGAATCCGATACGGAGACGAACTGCTGCGCGGTGTCCAGCACGTGCGTGAGGATGTCGCGCGACAGTCCCTCGATCGACAGCAGGTGCTTGAGCTCGCCGTTTTTCGTGAGCTGCGGGTTGGCAAAAGTCTTGGGCATGGAGAAACGAAAAGCGACGAGGTCAGTACAGGTCAGGTCAAAGCAGGTGCGGTGCGCGTTTGAAGTCAGGTGCCCTTGGGTTCGCGCGTGAAGGTGAAGCGCGCGGCAGCGCCCTCGCCGGCTTCGCTCAGCACGAGCGATTCGTCGGCTGGCAGCGTGATGCGTTCCCCGATGTAATCCGGCGCAACAGGCAGTTGGCGTTCACCGCGGTCGACCAGCACGGCCAGCTCCACCGCCGCCGGGCGGCCGTAGTCGAACAGTTCATTGATGGCCGCGCGGATGGTGCGGCCGCTGGCCAGCACGTCGTCTACCAGGAGGATGCGGCGCTCGTTCACGTCGAACGGCAGCGTGGTCGGTTGCGCCTTGGCGTGCAAGCCTTTCTTGGCGTAGTCGTCGCGGTGCATGGCAACATTGACGACGCCGTATTCCGGCAGGCCAAGGTCATGCGCCAGCCGCTTGGCGATCCAGGCGCCGCCGCTGACAATGCCGGCCACCGACCAGGTGTGGCCGTCGGCCAGCCGCGTGCGCAGTTGTGCAACGAGGCTCTGGTACAGCGCCTCGGCATCGATCTGTTGCGATGTCATGCGTGTTCGTCGAAAAACTGTTGGAGGATGATGCGCGCGGCTTCTGCGTCGAGCACATCGTCGGAGGCACCGGCATCCTGCGCGGCGATGGACGAATAACGCTCATCCACCCAGGTGACCGGCAGGCCATAGCGGCCGTGCAATTGATTGCCGAAGCGCTTGGCGAGCTTGATCATCGGCTGCTCTTCGCCGTCGGGATGGACGGGCATGCCGACCACGAAGCCAACCGGCTGCCATTCGCCGACCAGCCGGTTGATCTGCGCGAACCGGAAATCGACCGAACGGTTCGGAATGGTTTCCAGCGCCCGCGCCGAGCGCGTGATGGAATTGCCGAGCGCCACGCCAATGCGCTTTTCGCCGTAATCGAATGCCAGCAAGGTGCCTTCTGCGGGCATGGAAGCGGGGGCCGGACGCGCCGGCTCAGGCATGCCCGGCCTCACCCGACAGCATGGCGGGGTTGATGCCGAGCAGGTTCAGCGCCGCGGCAAACCGCGCTTCGGGAGGCACGTTGAAGATGATCTCGGGATCGGCCTGGACGGTCAGCCAGCCGTTGCGGCTGATTTCGTCTTCCAGTTGACCGGCACTCCAGCCGGCATACCCGAGGGTCAGGATGAAACGGTGGGGGCCGCCGCCCTGGGCGACGGCTTCCAGCACATCCTTGGAGGTGGTCATTTCCAGCCCGCCCGGCACCGCCAGCGACGACGAATACGCGCCCGTGGCGTCGTGCAGCACAAACCCGCGCTCGGTCTGCACCGGGCCGCCGTAGTACACGGATTGTTCTGCGAGAGGGTGGATTTCGAGCTTGAGGTCGATCTTGTCGAACAGCGTCGCCAAGTCGATGTCGATGGGGCGGTTGATGACGAGCCCAAGCGCACCGCGCTCGTTGTGCTCGCACATGTACACGACCGTGCCCGAAAACGTGGAGTCCGCCATGCCGGGCATAGCGATCAGGAACTGATTCGTGAGATTGATAAGTGCGTCAGGCGAGGCCATGGGGGGAGTTTACCAAAAGCCCCCGGCCGCTGCCCCTCTCATTTGGAGGAATCGGCCTTCAGCGCAAGGTTTTTTGGGATTACGCATTGTGCCGCTTCAGGCACTTGGCCCGGTTGCATGGGGTGGCGTGGTGTTTAGCGCTTCCAGATCGGCGGCGTCCAGCCAGCGCCATTCGCCCGGCGCCAGATCCCCCAGCGACAACCCGCCAATGGCGCTGCGGTGCAATCCAGCCACATGGTTACCGGCGGCGGCCACCATGCGTTTCACCTGATGGTATTTGCCCTGCGTGAGCGCCATGCGCAGGTGGTGCGTCCCGACGCGCTCGGCCCAGGCAGCGGCAACGTTTTCATTTTCGTCAGCCAGCAGCACGCCGGCGCACAGCTGAGCGATCTGCGCCTCGGTCACGGGCTCGGTCGTGGTGATCTCATACACCTTCGGCACCAGGTGGCGCGGGCTGGTGATGGTGTGGACGAACTGGCCGTCGTCGGTCAGCAGCAGCAACCCCGTGGTGTCCTGGTCGAGCCGTCCGACGCACTGCACGGCCCGCTCGCGCAGCGGCACCGGCAGCAGCGTGTACACGCTCGGATGATGTTTCGGCTTCTGCGAGCACTCCACGCCGGCCGGCTTGTTGAGCATCAGATAGGCGCGGGCGTGGTATGCCCAGCGTTCGCCGTCGACATCCAGGACCAGGCCGGCGGTATCGACCAGCGCATCGGGGCTTTCCATCTCGACGCCGTTGATGAAGACCAGCCCCGCGAGGACGAGGTCCTTGCAATAGCGGCGGGTGCCGAAGCCCTGGGATTGGAGGATGCGATACAGCGGAAGACGGGAAGAATCAGCCATGACAACAACGTGAACAAAACAAAAAGGGGCGAATTTTGCGATACGCTCCGCCAGTCTAAAGAGCAACCGATTCCATCCGATGCCCTCCACCGCCCCAAGCCGCCAGCCTTACAACATCGGAGCGCACTTCCAGCGTGGTCTGGTGTGGTTCCGGCGCGATCTGCGGCACGTTGACCACGCGGCGCTGCATTATGCCTTGCGGCACTGCCGCGAGGTCTATTGCGTGTTCGTGTTCGATCGCGACATCCTCGACGCGCTGCTTGCGCGCGGGCTCAAGGCCGACCGCCGCGTCGAGTTCATCCGTGCGTCCATCGAAGAACTCCGCGGCGCATTGCGCGAGGCCGGCGGCGACCTGATCGTCGTCCATGACCACCCACGCCACGCGATTCCGGAGATCGCGCGCCAGCTCAACGTCGAAGCGGTTTTCGCCAACCACGACGAAGAGCCTTCCGCGCAGGCCCGCGACGAAGCGGTGCGCAAAGCATTGGCGCAGCAGCCGTGCGCCTGGTTCGACTTCAAGGATCAGGTGATTTTCGAGCGCGACGAGATCCTGAATGGGCAAGGCAAACCGTACGGCGTCTTCACGCCTTACAAGAACGCCTGGTTGGCCGCGCTGACGCCGTTCGACTTGCGCGCGTATCCGACAGAGCCCTACTTCGGCGCGCTGGCGAAGCCGCCTGAGGCACTTGCGCACCCAACGCCTGCGCTGGAAGCGATGGGCTTCGCCCGCACCAACCTGTCGGAAATCGCGCTGCCCAGCGGCATGTCGGGCGGGCAAACCCTGCTCGACGAATTTGAAGAGCGCATGGACGACTACCATGCGCGCCGCGACTTTCCCGCCGTGCGCGGGCCCAGCTATCTGTCAACGCATTTGCGCTTTGGCACCGTGTCGATCCGCACGGCGGCCGCGCGTGCCCATGCCGCCATGCTGCGCGGCAGCCGGGGCGCGGCGACGTGGTTGTCGGAACTGGTCTGGCGGGATTTCTATTTCATGATCCTGCACCACCGCCCCGATCTGGCCGACGGCGCCGCGTTCCATCCGGAATTCGATCGTATCCGCTGGGTGGACGGCGACACTGGCGACGCGCGCTTTGAAGCGTGGAAGGCCGCGCGCACCGGTTATCCGCTGGTCGATGCGGCCATGCTGCAGATCTTCCAGAGCGGCTACATGCACAACCGCCTGCGCATGGTTGCGGCCAGTTTTCTCATCAAGGATCTTGGTATCGACTGGCGGCGCGGCGAGCAGTATTTTGCCGACGTGCTCAATGATTTCGACTTCGCAGCGAACAACGGCGGCTGGCAGTGGGCCGCCTCCAGCGGGTGCGACGCGCAACCGTGGTTCCGCATCTTCAACCCCGTCACGCAATCGGAGAAGTTCGACCCGCAAGGCCGCTTCATCCGCAAGTACCTGCCGCAACTGGCGAAGCTGCCTGACAAGTACATCCATGCGCCATGGACGGCGCCGGCCAATGTGTTGAAGGAAGCAAGCGTGGTACTGGGCGAGACGTATCCGCTGCCCATCGTCGACCACGCGGCCGCCCGAGCAGCGACGCTCGACCGCTATGCCGTCACCAAGGCACATCGCACATCGGGCGCTGAGGCTGCGGCACTTACCAAAGCCGGCGCCGACGATTGAAGTTCGCCACCCGCAAAAACTACGGGCCGGTGTGTTACCGGCCCGTTGTTGTTTCTGCGAAGCGTCTCGTCAGCCTGCCTTGGCCGCCGGTGCGCGCTCGCCGATGAGGTTGCGCAGATGCTGGAGCAACTCCTCTTCGTTGTACGGCTTGCCCAGGTAGACGTTCACGCCGATCTCCGCTGCGTAACGGCGGTGTTTGTCCGCCGTACGCGAGGTGATCATGATGATTGGCGTGGCGCCGATACGTTCGTCCGCACGCACGTTGCGTGTGAGGTCGAAACCATCCATGTGCGGCATTTCGATGTCGACGAGCATTGCGTCGGGCGTGATCTCCTGCAACTGACGCAGCGCATCCACACCGTCGCGTGCGAGCACGGCCTGGTAGCCGGAGCGCGTAAGCAGACGCTGCGTGACCTTGCGCACCGTAAGCGAATCGTCGACCACCATGACGATCGGCTGTGTGGCGAGGCCCGGCACGGCGTCGGTGCTGCCGTCGCGCTGCAGCTCGGCCACGGCGCCCGTGGCTTCCGGGTCTGACAGGCTGCGTGCAACCGCTTCGCGCTCAAAGCGCTGCGTGAGCACCACAGGGTTGTAGATCAGCACGATCTCGCCGTCGCCCAGCGTCGTTGCACCGGCGATGCCTTCCAGACGCGCAAGGTGCGGGCCGATGTGCTTGACCACGACTTCGCGGTTGCCGATCACTTCATCGACATGCACGGCGGCGCGGTCAGCACCGTTGCGCACCACCACGGCCGGCGAGTACTTGCGCCCGCTTGTGACGGACGTCGCTTCTTCAAGCAGCGCGCCAAAGTAGTGGAACGGCACGGGGCCCGTCGGCAGTTGCAGCGCGGCGGCGTTGTACGCCTCGGCCAGCGCCTGCGGGCGCAGTTGCTGCACGTGGTCGATCATGCCCGACGGAATCGCGTACACACGCTCGCTCACACGCACCAGCAGCACCTGCGTAATCGCAGTCGTCAGCGGCAGGTGGATGGTGAAGCGCGTACCGACTTCCGGCGTGGTCTGCAGCGAGATCCGGCCACCCAGGGCGACGGTTTCCGCACGCACCACGTCCATGCCCACGCCGCGGCCGGCCAGTTCCGACACCTGATCGGCCGTGGAGAAGCCCGGCGTGAAGATCATCTCGGTGAGGCGCGCGTCGCTGGCTTCTTCGTCAGCCGCCAGCAGTTGACGCTCCAACGCACGCGCGCGGATGCGATCGAGATTCAGGCCCGCGCCGTCGTCGACGAAGTGCAGGACGACTTCGTTACCTTCCTGCTGCACTTCGAGCGTCAGTTCACCGGCGGGTGCCTTGCCCTTGGCGCGGCGCTCGTCGGCCGATTCAATGCCGTGCGCAACCGCATTCCGAATCATGTGTTCCAGCGGGCCGCCCATGCGGTCCAGCACGCTGCGATCCAGTTCTACCGTACCGCCCTTGATGAACAGCCGGACTTCCTTGCCGGTTTCCGCTGCTGCCTGGCGCGCCACGCGATACAGACGGTCGGCCACGGTATCGAACTGCACCATGCGCGCACGCATCAGGCTGCGCTGCAGACCGCGCGTGAGGCGCGCCTGCGTTTCCAGATCGAGCGATGCCTGATCGAAACCGCGGAACAAGTTCTGCTGCACCGTCGCCACGTCGTTGACGGACTCGGCCATCATCCGCGTGAGTTCCTGCAAGCGCGTGAATCGGTCGAACTCCAGCGGGTCGAACGACTCGTCGTGCGCAGCCGCATCGGCAATGCGCGACTCCATCTGCGTTTCGGCCTGGATTTCGATCTCACGCACCTGCGAGCGCAAACGCGCCACGTTGTCGTTCAGTTCCGACAGATAGGTCTTGAGCGCATCGACTTCCGACTCAAGGCGTGCACGCGCCGCACCGACTTCACCCGCATCGTTGATGAGCGAATCGAGCGCACGCGCCTGCACCCGCACCATCGCGCGCTGGCGTTCAGCCACTTCCAGCGCCTCGGCTTCGGGGCTGCGCGTGCCGGACAAATCGACGCTGGTGGCGGCCACTGCAGGCAGCATCGAACTACCGGACGGGCTTTGCGTTTCGGACGATGCCTGCGTGGCATCGGCGGCATCGGCAAGGCCGGCATCGAGCGGCAGCAGGTTGCCCGCGCCCAGCGCATCGACGTGCGCTTGAATGCGGTCGAACCAGACGTAGAGCTTGCGGAACAGCGCGTCGTCCACGCGGTTCTGGCGCAGGCCGCCTTCAATGGCGCTTTCCATTTCGTGCGCGGCCTGACCCAGCGTCATGGCACCGGCCATGCGCGCACTGCCCTTGACGGTGTGCAGGTTGCGCAGGAGGAGGCCGGCGGCATTGCGGTCTTGCGGCGCGGCTTCCCAAGCGCGCAGATGCTGACCCAGCTCGGGCAGCGCGACGTGCGCTTCTTCCAGGAAGATCTCAAGCAGCGCCGGGTCGAGCGCGTCTGCCGGCGCCTGGCGGACCAGTTCACCCACAGCAGGTTCGGCAACCGGCGACTCGTGCACCGGCACGAACGTCGGCGCAACCGGTGCCGGGTCAAACTCGGGCTCGCCAGCCGAACCGGCGGTTTCATTCTCGGCCGGTTCGGCTTCGGAGAAGGCAGCGGGTGCCGGCTCCAGCGGCAGGCGCGGCCGCACGAGCAGGCGCTCGCACAGCTCGTCCAGGCTGCGGCGCAGCGGCTCGTCAGTGTCCGGCCACAGGCTGGCGGCAAATTGATGCAGCATGCCGCGCATGCGCTCGACGGCTTGATCGAGCAGACGGAAATCGCCCGGATGCATCGCCACTGGCCGGCTGTTCAGGTTCAACAGCACCTGCTCCAGCGCCCCAGCCAACTGGCGCACGGGCTCCAGCTCAACCACGGCGGAACTGCCTTGCAGCGTGTGCGCGGCGCGCAGGGCCAGCTCGCTCGGCGGCGTGCGGCCTTCGTGGCGCCACTCCGAGAAATCCACACCCAGGCGGCGGATCAGATCATCGGCTTCCTGCAGGTAGACGTTGTACAGCGCCACGCTGATGCGGACCGGACCAATCTCCTTTACACCATCGTCGTGCGGTAACTCTTCCGGCTCGCCGGTCTGCGCGAACGGGAATGGGATCACCTTGGCGTCGGCATCGGCGGCAAGCGGTTCAGCGGCGGCTTCCTGATGCGCCTCTTCAACGTGCTCTGTAACCGGCTCGACGCCCTCATGCTCGACGACCGGTGCGGTGGCGTCGGACACCGGCGCCTCGGCTTCAGGCATCGCTGGTTCGTCGTCCCATGTGAGCGCGACCGCGTCTTCGGCTTCAGCAACGGGGGCATCCGGCGCGGCCAATTCCAACGACGGTTCAGCGACTGCGTCGTGCGATGCGGTTTCAGCCGCCGGCGCTTCCACCCGATGCGGCTCTGCGTATTCAGCGGCCGGAGCAGCTTCGGCTGGCTCAGACGTCGGCACGGCCTCCAGCCACACGAATGGGCCGCCATGGCGCACGCGCTCTGCGGCGGCGACCAGCGGTTCGATGGCGTGATCGGCTTGGGGCGTTTGCGCGATGGCAGCGGCCCACGTCGACAACTCGGACTCGGCGCGCGTGAGGAGCGCGGCCAGGTCAGGCGTCGGCACACGGCTCTCGGCCAGCCAGACATTCATCACCTGCTCGATGGCCCAGGCCGCTTCGCCATAGCGCGTGAGCCCGACCATGCGGCCCGAGCCCTTGAGCGTATGGAACGCGCGCCGCAGCTGCGTAAGCAAGTCCAGGTCCGAACCGGCAGCCAGACCGCCCGTGCCCATGTCGGCAGCGGCCTGCAGACCCTGCAGGTCGGCGCGCACGCCGGCCAGCACTTCTTCGGCTTCAGACAGGAAGATGTCGAGCAGCTCGGCATCAATGGATTGGGTATCCCGTGCGGCAGTTGGCGCAGGTGCGGCGGCGGCAGGCGCGGCAACCGGTGCAGCCAATGCGGCCTGCATCCGCTCAAGCGCGCCGGGGCTGCCAACCTGCCATGCATCGAACTGGGCCAGCGCCTCTTCCAGGCGGCGTCGGCGAGCCGGATCGTCGTCGATGGCGGCGGCATCGCGCGCTTCCTGCAGCGCGGTGCGCAGCTCCGCAGCCAGCGGGTCGGTCGGGTCGACCGGTTGCTTGGCGAGCAGGCGATCGAGCAACGATTGCAGCGGCGACGCTGCATCGGCGTTGGCCACGTCTGCGCCGGACTGCGTTTCGGACTGCGGCTCGCGGCGGGCCAGCATGCCGGATTCGGTATCGAAGACGAACTCGCGCCATGCGGTCTCGCGCGCATTCGGCGTCAACCGGCCTTCGATGACGATCTCGTCGACTTGGCCACCGGTCAATTCTGTGCCGGCAGAGAGTGCATCCAGCAGGGCCTGCAGGCCGCTGACGTTGGCGGCCAGCGCGGCCAGATAGCGTTCGCGATCGGCGGTTGCGCCTTCGCCCGCAGCTTGTAGGGCATTGATGGTCGACTGCGCAGCTTCGGTGGCATGTACCGCCTCATAGGCGTCCAGGGCGGCAAAGGCATTTTGCATCTCGCCGAACAGACGGGCGGCTTCCTGGAGGCCGCCGCTTTCTTCGCCTTCGCGCTCGAAAGCATCGAGGTGCGTTTCGGCGGACGCCAACTGCGTTTGCAGTGCGCGAACCTGTTCAGCACGCGTGCTGCGTTGCGCAGCTTCTTCGGCCAGCAACGTGAGCCATGCAGGTGCCGGCACGGCCTGACCGTCTTGCGTGACGCGGGCGTGTTCGGCCAATTCACTGCAGCGAGCGGCAAACCACGCGCTGCGCAAATCGCCGGATTCACCATGCAGCGCCCACGGGCGGGCCAGCATGCGCGATAGGAATTGCAGCGTAGGGGCAACGTTCTGCCCGGCAGCTTCGGTCAGGCGATTCGACAGCTCAGACAGCGCCGGCTGACCGAGCGCATCGGCATGCAGCGCCAGCGTCTGCAGTGCAGCGTCGAGTTCGTCCGCAGCGGGCGCAGGTTGTTGGCTCAGTGTTTCGAGCGAGCGGCCGACGCGTTGCAGCGTGTCGCTGGCGTCGGTCGGCAGCAGCGCGTAGTACTGGCGCGTGTGCAGTGCGCCAGCCGGCGCGTGCGTGGGTGGAATCGCAAAGGCCTGCACGCACGCCACGATGTCCGGGCCGAGCGTGTCGTCGCCCACCGGCGTTGCCGGCGCGTTGCTGTACGCCATGCCGGCCAGCAAATACAGCGCGTCGGTCAGCAGGCCTTGCGGCAGATGGACATTGTTGTGCGAATACTGGCGCAGCAGCAGGTTGACGCGTGCGGCGAGGCGCTTGGCGGTCATGTCGGCCGGCACCAGGCCAGCACGCAGGGCACCAAAGGTCAGGGCCAGCACGAGCCACAGATCGCGGTGCAGATCGTCCCCGGCGCGGCGCGGTTCACGCTCAAGCGCGCGGATGCCATGCAGCAGGTCTTCCAGCGGGGCGTAGGCGGCTGCGGCGGCCGACGGATCCACCACCGCACCGTCGGCGTTGGAGGCCGGCGCACGCAGCGCGGTCAGCAACGCAAGTTCGAACTTGCGGCGCAGGCGCGCCAGTCCCGGCAGGTCGCGCGAGGGCAGCAGCAACGCTGGCAGGTGGCGCAACTCATCGGCCCACAGGTCGGCCGGGTGGATGCGCTCTTCGCCCAGGCGGGTGAGCACGGCTTGATACGGCTGGAACAGGCGCAGCGGCTCTTCGCCCATACCGGCCATCAGGTCGGCCACGTATTCCTGCAACGCCTGCACGGCGCGCGAGAACACATCCAGCGTCTGGGCGTCGGCGGGAACGGTGCCGGCATCCACTGCCTCAAGCAGGCGCTTGGCGGCCTGGCAATACACGTCGACACCGCGCAGACCGACGATCAGCAACGCGCCGGCAGCCTGGTGCAGATATTGGCCGGCGAGGCGCAGCGATGTCGTATCGCGCGCACCGATGACCTCCGGATCGGTGATGACATCGGCTGCGTATTCGCCGAACTCGCGCACGGCATCGTCGAGCGCGGCGCGCATGTTGGGCGCAACCCACGCCAGCGCGGAGAGATCACGTGCGGGCACGGCGGCTTTCGGACGAACCGCGGGGGCCCCGGTCGCCTCAAGCGAGGCAGGATGGGACTGGGCGGGCTCGGCGGCAGATTGATGACGCATGTGTGCTTCCAAAAAGCAGGTGGCGGTTGCCGCGATTGCCCCGGGGTGGCCCCTTCGGCGTTCCCGCCCGAAATCCAGTGGTGACGAGATCAGGCGATGCGGAACCGCGCCACAGAGTCACGCAGTTCTTCAGCAAGCTGCGTCAGCTGGCGCACCGACTGTGCGGTCTGGCGCGTACCCGTGGAGGTCTGCTCCGTGATATGCAGGATCTGTTCGATGTTCTGCGCAACGTCCGAAGCCAGCGTCGCTTCGTGCGACGTCGTCTGCGAAATGCTCTCAATCAGTTCGGCAAGCTGGCGCGACACGCGGCCGATCTCCACCAGTGCGGCACCGGCGTTATCGGACAGCTTCGCCCCTTCCACCACACCCGCCGTGCTGCGCTCCATGGCGTGCACCGCGTCTTGCGTGTCGGTCTGGATGGTGCGGATCAGCGCCCCGATCTGCTTGGCTGCCTCGGCAGAGCGTTCTGCCAGGCGCTGCACTTCTTCTGCCACCACCGAGAAGCCGCGGCCCGCTTCACCAGCAGATGCCGCCTGGATGGCAGCGTTCAGTGCCAGCACGTTGGTCTGCTCGGTAATGTCCGAGATCAGCTCAACGATTTCACCGATCTCCTGCGACGACTCACCCAGACGCTTGATCCGCTTCGAGGTTTCCTGAATCTGATCACGGATGTCGTTCATGCCCGTGATGGCGTTCTGCACGGCCTGCTGACCTTGCTCGGCAGCGGCCAGCGAGGCGCGTGCAACGTTCGCCGATTCGGCTGCGCCGCGCGAGACCTGCGTAATGCGGTCCGCCATCTCCACCACCGACTGACCGGTCTGGCGAATCTGGCGCGATTGTTCTTCGGATGCGGCCACGAGGCTTTCCGACGTGGTCTGCACCGCCGACGATGCCTGCGTCACCTGCTCGGCCGTCTGCTGCACCCGGCCGACCAGCTCGCGCAGTTCTTCCACGGTGTAGTTCACCGAGTCGGCGATGGCGCCGGTAATGTCTTCCGACACGGTGGCCTGCTTGGTCAAGTCACCGTCTGCAATGTCCTGCAGCTCGTTCATCAGACGCAGAATTGCAGCCTGGGTGGAATCGTTGTTGCGCTTTTCCACCATCCGGCGCTCTTCAGCTTCGCGCTGACGGGCTTCTGCTTCCATCGTACGCACGCGCGAATCGCGCAGGTACAGGGCGGCCAGGCCGGCCAGGCAGACCACGGTCAGGATGGCCGACAGCACCACGGCACCGAGCGTCACCGGACGGCTGCGCACGCTGCCGGCATAGGCCGACTGCAGGTCCGACAGGTCGGCACGCAGCTTTTCGTTGTCGTTGAAGATCTGCTGCTGGGCGCGCTTGGCGGCGATCAGGCCCGGCAGGTTTTCCAGAATGATCTGCGTGGTCTTCTGCACGTTGTCGAAGCGGGTCGACAGCTCTTGCAGATAGCCCTTCGTCTCGGCATCAGTAGCGGCCGACAGGCGCAGCGCTTCCGAGCCGTTCAGCAGGCCGTTCAGGGTTTCGCGGAAGGTGTTGGTGTCCTTACCGAGCAGGAACGCCGTTTCCGGGTTCACGCCTTCGCCGGCCAGGAACTCGTTCATGTTCTTACCCAGACGCTGCGTCAACATCACCAGCTGCGACGAGGCGGCCACTTCACGCGCCGGCGCGTTGGTCTGCAGCTTCATCGACGAGATCTGCTCGGCTTCTTCCAGCAGTTCGGGGTTCGACGCGTTGAACACGTTCAGCGTCTTACCCACCGCCACCAGCGTCTTTTCCTGCGCCAGAATGGCCTGGGCGCTCTTGTCGCTGCGCTTCCACTCTTCGATCGACTTGTCGAGCAGCGCTTCGGCATCGCCACCCGAGGCGCGTACACCGCGCTCGGAGTTGCCGTTCTTCAGCGCATCGAGGTTTTCCTGCAGACGCGCGCGGCTCTCCTTGAGCTGGGCGAATGCGTTGGTGTTACCCAGCAGCGCCACCGGCACCGCCTTGGCCAGACGCTGCGAGTGCATCAGCGTGTCACCGGCAATTTCAATCTGCACCGAACCGTTGTTGGCCTGGCGGTTATCCAGGTAGACCGAGATCAGCAGGGCCAGCAGACCGACCACCAGGCCGATCGTGAACACGCGCTGCTGCGCGGCAAACGGCACGCGCTCCATCCAACCGACCACGGCATCCATGGGCGAGCGGCCCAGTTGCGTGGGCGTGCCAGCAGGATTGTCGTCATCCGTATGGGACGCATTGTCCAACTGCGCCAACTGCACGGAAGCCGCCGACGCGCCCTCCGCTGCAACCTCCGGCGCCCCTGCCTCACCGGCACGGCGACCTGCGTTGAACCACTTGAACCCCATAGGACCCTCTTTTCTTGTCGATGCTGCCGTCCCGTTCTGTCGAGATCAGCCGCATGGATTTCCCGTCCGCGTCCGCGCCTTGTTCCATCTGGCGTGGTACGCACCTTCGGCGATGCCCGTGAATACACCTTGGCCACCTGGCGCGCCCTGTTGCACGCGCCTCGCACCGCCTCTTGCCCCTGCACACGCCGCTCCCGTTGCGGCGTGCCCAATCTTTCTTTCTCGTGTGCTCTACGGCTCTACGGCCTGATTGCCCACTCGCTTTACGTGCGGCTGCGACCGACCTGCAGGAACGCCGGATCGGCCAGCAACTGCCGCACATCCAGTTCGCGCCATTGCGTGCCCTGCGCATCGCTCCAGGCGCGTCCCAACCACGGGCGCCCCACTTCCGCCGTGGCTTCCGCCGGCTGCAGATCGCTCAGGCTGCGCAGGCCGGCCACGCGCGGCACGACAATCGCGCACGCACGCTGCGGGTCTTTGGACAGCACCACGATCTTGGCGCCGCTGCCACTGCCCGTCGGCGCTTCACCGCAGAACAGGCCGAAATCGATCACGCCGAGCAGATTGCCGCGCGCGTTTACGAGACCGAGGTACCACGGCTGTGTGAGCGGCACGCGTGCGGGCGGCTGGTAATCCAGCACCTCGCCGGTTTCGGTCAGCGACAGCAGCCAGTGGTGCTCGCCGATCTGCACGCCCAGAAAGCCTTCCGTCGCCGACTTGGCGCGCGCCTCCTGCAGGCGGCGGGCCAGCATCGCCTGGTATTCGTGCAGGCGCTGGCGGGAGGTCAGGTTGGTGCGCTGTTCGTTCACGTCTGGCTCATGTCCGGTGCTGGGTCTTTGCTGCGCGCGGTCTCGAGGTCGCGCTTCTAAACGAACTGCCGCAGGATCACTGCGCCAGCTTGGCGATCTTCTCGAGCAGCTCTTCGGCCTTCACCGGCTTGACGATGTAGTCCGATGCGCCCTGGCGCATGCCCCACACGCGGTCGGTCTCCAGGCCCTTGGTCGTGCACATGATCACGGGGATGCCCTGGAAGCGCTCGTCCTTCTTGATGGCGCGGGTTGCCTGGTAGCCGTTCTGGCCCGGCATCACCACGTCCATCAGGATCAGGTCGAAGGTTTCGGCTTCGAGCTTGGTCATGGCCTGCTCGCTATCGGCCGCGACCGTCACCTTGAAGCCGTTCTTGCCGAGAATCTCCGACAGGTGCAGCGCTTCGGTCGGAGAATCATCGACCACCAACACTTTCTTGATTGCCATACAAACAGTCCTTCATTAAGAGAGATGCCGTCACTGCGCGGCGGCTTGCGCCACCGGCAAATGCGTCTGGACCGCCTCCAGCAGCGCTTCCTTCGAGAACGGCTTGGCGAGATGGTCCACCGCCCCGACCGACTTGCCCCGCGCGCGGTCGAAAATTCCGTCGCGCGAAGACAGCATGATCACAGGCGTGGCATGAAACTTTGGGCTTTTCTTGATCAGCGAGCAGGTCTGGTAGCCGTCTAGATTGGGCATCAGGATGTCGCAGAACACGAGATCGGGCTTCAGGTCACCCACCTTGGCCAGTGCGTCGAAGCCGTCTTCGGCCAGCACGACCTGGCACCCGGCCTGGGTGAGGAAAATCTGCGCGGTACGGCGAATGGTGCTGGAATCGTCGATTACCAGCACTTTGCAGCCTGTCAGGGAATGCGCCAGCGGAGAGTTCGCCAGCGGTTGAGAGTCAGCCAGTTGTTCCACCCGCGCGGATTGCATCATGTTCTCGCAGTGCGCGACCACGGGTCGCCACGACATTCTGACCGGATGGATCGCGGCAAATCGCCACGCAGCGCGCCCTCCAAACGGAAAAGGCCCACGCTGGCGACGACTTCAAAACTACGCCCCCCGGCCCGCTTATGAAGTGTGAAGCTCAGAATTTGACGAAGTGTGACAAGTCACCTATTCGCCGTCAATGGCGCCGGCCGTCCGCCGAGCGCTTGTGGCATGGAAGCGACGAGCCCATTCATCGAACCGTCACTTCCTGATACTTGGCTGTCAGCAAGAGGGCAAACACTCACTTGCCAACGAGGGACAGGTCAGATCCGGATCAGATCTGCACCATTTCGAAATCTTCCTTGCGCGCGCCGCATTCCGGGCACGTCCAGTTGATGGGCACGTCTTCCCACTTCGTGCCGGGCGCAATGCCGTCGTCCGGGGCGCCTTGTTCTTCGTCGTAGATCCAGCCGCAAATCAGGCACATCCACGTCTTGTATTCAATCTGTTGTTCCATAGGGCAAAGCTTCGGTGGGTTCCGTCTATTAAAATGGCAGGCCAGATGGTACCGAATCACGCCCGGCTGCGCCAGAACAGGCGCCGGGCAGACACGGTGTTTGACCGCATCCAACCCGGATCTGCGGCAAACCACCACATAATCGCCTGAACCGCCTTTAAACCGTGCCGCAGCGCCGCTCAGCCCGGCGCCACGCTCTCTCCGAACACCCTCCATGTCGACTCCCTCCCGCAGCGCCGCCCTGTTTGAACGTGCCCAGAAGACCATCCCCGGCGGAGTGAACTCGCCGGTACGCGCCTTCCGCTCGGTGGGCGGCACCCCGCGCTTCATTGCCAAGGCAGCCGGCCCGTACCTGTGGGACGCCGACGGCACTCGCTATATCGACTACGTCGGCTCGTGGGGCCCGATGATCGTCGGCCACGCGCATCCGGAGGTCGTCCGCGCCGTGCAGGAAGTCGCCGCCGACAGCTTCTCGTTCGGGGCACCCACCGAGGCCGAAGTCGTCATGGCCGAGGAAATCTGCAAGCTCGTGCCGTCGATCGAGCAGGTGCGGCTCGTGTCGTCGGGCACCGAAGCGACCATGAGCGCCCTGCGCCTGGCGCGCGGTTTTACCGGGCGTGACCTGATCGTCAAGTTCGAGGGCTGCTACCACGGTCACGCCGACAGCCTGCTGGTCAAGGCCGGTTCGGGCCTGCTGACGTTTGCCGATACGACGCTGAACGCACCGTCTTCCGCCGGCGTGCCGGAAGACGTGGTCAAGCACACGATGGTGCTGCCGTACAACGACGTAGCCGCGCTGCGTGAGGCCTTTGCCCGCCACGGCAAGGAAATCGCCGCCGTGATCGTCGAGCCGGTGGCCGGCAACATGAACTTGGTGCGTGGCAGCCACGAATTCCATCAGGCCATGCGCGCGCTGTGCACCGAGCACGGTGCCGTACTGATCTTTGACGAGGTGATGACGGGCTTCCGCGTGGCGCTCGGTTGCGCGCAGGCGCTCTATGGCATCAAGCCGGACTTGACGTGCCTGGGCAAGGTCATCGGCGGGGGCATGCCGGCCGCTGCGTTTGGCGGCCGCCGCGACATCATGGGATTCCTGGCGCCGCTGGGTAACGTGTACCAGGCGGGCACATTGTCGGGAAATCCGCTGGCCGTGGCGGCCGGGCTCACGACGCTGCGGCTGATTGCTGCAGACGGCTTCCATGACCGGCTGGCCGCGCAGACACGCAAGCTGGTGGATGGGCTGGCCGATATCGCACGTGAAGTTGGCGTGCCGTTTGCCGCTGACAGCGTCGGCGGCATGTTCGGCATTTACTTCCGTGAAGGCGTACCGACGAGCTTTGCTGAAGTAACGAAGAGCGATGTTGGACGCTTCAATGCGTTCTTCCATGCGATGCTGGATCAGGGTGTGTATCTGGCGCCGTCTGCGTTTGAGGCCGGATTTGTGTCTGCGACGCACGATGATGGGATTTTGGATGCGACGTTTGAGGCGGCTCGGAAGGCGTTTAGGGCTGTTTGAGATTTGTGGTGCATCCCTTGTTTCATCCCCTGCCGGGGCTGACTCACTTTCTTTGGTCTTGCCCAAAGAAAGTAAGCAAAGAAATGCGCGCCCGAGATGGCGAAAGATTCCTTGAATTTATGTCGCAGGGAGGGGAAGGGAAAAACTCGCTTCGCTCAGACAG
>QFCD01000094.1_pt1 | contig 144728 bp, 148 predicted proteins | sample 5346081 | NCBI WGS metagenome assembly QFCD01 (sample SAMN09062251, study PRJNA434731) | Human gut metagenome, whole genome shotgun sequencing project. | isolation source: stool timepoint A gemcode assembly | host: Homo sapiens | collected 2015 | reverse complement strand
CAAAGACAAACACCCCAGCTCAAAGATTGAGCTGGGGTGTTGTATGGGGAGAGCCTGGCGATGACCTACTTTCACACGGGAATCCGCACTATCATCGGCGCGGAGTCGTTTCACGGTCCTGTTCGGGATGGGAAGGGGTGGTACCGACTCGCTATGGTCACCAGGCTATGACTTGTTGCCACGTTGACGGGGTCAACGCGACCAATATGGGAATGTAGATTTGGGGTTGTGAGTGATGTGTATCAGGCACAAGGCGGACCCAGCCGGAAACATACCGGTTATAGGATCAAGCCGCACGGGCAATTAGTACTGGTTAGCTGAACGCATTACTGCGCTTCCACACCCAGCCTATCAACGTCCTGGTCTCGAACGACCCTTCAGGGAGATCAAGTCTCCAGGGAATCCTCATCTTCAGGCAAGTTTCCCGCTTAGATGCTTTCAGCGGTTATCTCTTCCGTACATAGCTACCCTGCGATGCCTCTGGCGAGACAACAGGTACACCAGCGGTACGTCCACTCCGGTCCTCTCGTACTAGGAGCAGCCCCCGTCAAGATTCCAACGCCCACGGCAGATAGGGACCAAACTGTCTCACGACGTTTTAAACCCAGCTCACGTACCTCTTTAAATGGCGAACAGCCATACCCTTGGGACCGGCTACAGCCCCAGGATGAGATGAGCCGACATCGAGGTGCCAAACACCGCCGTCGATATGAACTCTTGGGCGGTATCAGCCTGTTATCCCCAGAGTACCTTTTATCCGTTGAGCGATGGCCCTTCCATACAGAACCACCGGATCACTATGTCCTGCTTTCGCACCTGCTCGACTTGTCGGTCTCGCAGTTAAGCACGCTTTTGCCATTGCACTTTAGGTACGATGTCCGACCGTACCAAGCGTACCTTCGAACTCCTCCGTTACACTTTGGGAGGAGACCGCCCCAGTCAAACTGCCTACCATGCACTGTCCCCGACCCGGATTCACGGGCCAAGGTTAGAACCTCAAACAAACCAGGGTGGTATTTCAAGGACGGCTCCACCGAAACTAGCGTCCCGGTTTCAAAGCCTCCCACCTATCCTACACAGATCGGTTCAAAGTCCAATGCAAAGCTACAGTAAAGGTTCATGGGGTCTTTCCGTCTAGCCGCGGGGAGATTGCATCATCACAAACACTTCAACTTCGCTGAGTCTCGGGAGGAGACAGTGTGGCCATCGTTACGCCATTCGTGCAGGTCGGAACTTACCCGACAAGGAATTTCGCTACCTTAGGACCGTTATAGTTACGGCCGCCGTTTACCGGGACTTCAATCAAGAGCTTGCACCCCATCATTTAATCTTCCGGCACCGGGCAGGCGTCACACCCTATACGTCCACTTTCGTGTTTGCAGAGTGCTGTGTTTTTATTAAACAGTCGCAGCCACCATTTTATTGCAACCCCTTCGTCCTTCTGGCGCGAGCCAGTCAAACTACAAGGGCGTACCTTATCCCGAAGTTACGGTACCAATTTGCCGAGTTCCTTCTCCCGAGTTCTCTCAAGCGCCTTAGAATACTCATCTCGCCCACCTGTGTCGGTTTGCGGTACGGTCTCGTATGACTGAAGCTTAGAGGCTTTTCTTGGAACCACTTCCAATTGCTTCGCGACCTAAAGTCGCTCGCCCCACACCCTTGAATCACGCACCCGGATTTGCCTAAGTGCCATCTCCAATGCAGGGACCGGGACATCCAACACCCGGACAACCTTCCGCGATCCGTCCCCCCATCGCATCATACGACGGTGCAGGAATATTAACCTGCTTCCCATCAGCTACGCATCTCTGCCTCGCCTTAGGGGCCGACTCACCCTACGCCGATGAACGTTGCGTAGGAAACCTTGGGCTTACGGCGAGGGGGCCTTTCACCCCCTTTATCGCTACTCATGTCAGCATTCGCACTTCTGATACCTCCAGCATCCTTTACAAGACACCTTCACAGGCTTACAGAACGCTCTCCTACCATGCACTTACGTGCATCCGCAGCTTCGGTATATTGCTTAGCCCCGTTACATCTTCCGCGCAGGACGACTCGATCAGTGAGCTATTACGCTTTCTTTAAAGGGTGGCTGCTTCTAAGCCAACCTCCTGACTGTTTTAGCCTTCCCACTTCGTTTCCCACTTAGCAATATTTAGGGACCTTAGCTGGCGGTCTGGGTTGTTTCCCTCTTGACACCGGACGTTAGCACCCGATGTCTGTCTCCCGTGATTGCACTCTTCGGTATTCGGAGTTTGCTATGGCGGGGTAATCAGCAATAGACCCCCCAACCATGACAGTGCTCTACCCCCGAAGGTGAGACACGAGGCACTACCTAAATAGTTTTCGGAGAGAACCAGCTATTTCCAAGTTTGTTTAGCCTTTCACCCCTATCCACAGCTCATCCCCTAACTTTTCAACGTTAGTGGGTTCGGTCCTCCAGTACGTGTTACCGCACCTTCAACCTGGCCATGGATAGATCACTTGGTTTCGGGTCTACACCCAGCGACTGAACGCCCTATTCGGACTCGCTTTCGCTACGCCTTCCCTAATCGGTTAAGCTTGCCACTGAATGTAAGTCGCTGACCCATTATACAAAAGGTACGCCGTCACCCGTTTCCAGGCTCCGACTGTTTGTATGCATGCGGTTTCAGGATCTATTTCACTCCCCTCCCGGGGTTCTTTTCGCCTTTCCCTCACGGTACTGGTTCACTATCGGTCGATTACGAGTATTTAGCCTTGGAGGATGGTCCCCCCATCTTCAGACAGGATTTCACGTGTCCCGCCCTACTTGTCGTACACCTAGTTCCACAATACTGTTTTCGCATACGGGGCTATCACCCACTATGGCCGGACTTTCCATTCCGCTTTGCTAACAATACTGCTAAAGAGTACAAGGCTGATCCCATTTCGCTCGCCACTACTTTGGGAATCTCGGTTGATTTCTGTTCCTGCAGCTACTTAGATGTTTCAGTTCACTGCGTTCGCTTCTGTTACCTATGTATTCAGTAACAGATGACCCATACGGGCCGGGTTTCCCCATTCGGATATCTGCGGATCAAAGCTCGTTTGCCAGCTCCCCGCAGCTTTTCGCAGGCTACTACGTCCTTCATCGCCTGTAATCGCCAAGGCATCCACCACATGCACTTATTCGCTTGACCCTATAACGAGTATGTCTCGCTATAGGCTGAGTTCTCGCGTTGTGCCGTATTCCAAGACAATCTCATCGATTGCTCTGGTAATACTGGTTGATACAATCACAACCCAGTGTCGCGTTTTATATGTGCGCCTCATCAACGCACCGCGACACCTTTACTACATTCCATATTGTTAAAGAACAGCCGAACTTTTACGCTCGTCTTGGCTAGGCCAAACGCAAACACCATCGACACCGCGTCGATGCTTGCGTTTGGTAACCAAAAGGTAATGGTGGAGGATGACGGGATCGAACCGACGACCCCCTGCTTGCAAAGCAGGTGCTCTCCCAGCTGAGCTAATCCCCCAGTCACGGCAGAGAACTTCTTCCACCGTCCGTAACTTGGTGGGTCTGGTAGGACTTGAACCTACGACCCCCGCCTTATCAAGACGGTGCTCTAACCACCTGAGCTACAGACCCTTGGCTGTAACATCAAACAAACCGATAAGTGTGGACGCCTAACGTCGGATGCACGCTCTTAAAGGAGGTGATCCAGCCGCACCTTCCGATACGGCTACCTTGTTACGACTTCACCCCAGTCATGAACCCTACCGTGGTAATCGCCCTCCTTGCGGTTAGGCTAACTACTTCTGGTAAAGCCCACTCCCATGGTGTGACGGGCGGTGTGTACAAGACCCGGGAACGTATTCACCGCGGCATGCTGATCCGCGATTACTAGCGATTCCAGCTTCACGTAGTCGAGTTGCAGACTACGATCCGGACTACGATGCATTTTCTGGGATTAGCTCCACCTCGCGGCTTGGCAACCCTCTGTATGCACCATTGTATGACGTGTGAAGCCCTACCCATAAGGGCCATGAGGACTTGACGTCATCCCCACCTTCCTCCGGTTTGTCACCGGCAGTCTCTCTAGAGTGCCCTTTCGTAGCAACTAGAGACAAGGGTTGCGCTCGTTGCGGGACTTAACCCAACATCTCACGACACGAGCTGACGACAGCCATGCAGCACCTGTGTCCACTTTCTCTTTCGAGCACCTAATGCATCTCTGCTTCGTTAGTGGCATGTCAAGGGTAGGTAAGGTTTTTCGCGTTGCATCGAATTAATCCACATCATCCACCGCTTGTGCGGGTCCCCGTCAATTCCTTTGAGTTTTAATCTTGCGACCGTACTCCCCAGGCGGTCAACTTCACGCGTTAGCTACGTTACTAAGGAAATGAATCCCCAACAACTAGTTGACATCGTTTAGGGCGTGGACTACCAGGGTATCTAATCCTGTTTGCTCCCCACGCTTTCGTGCATGAGCGTCAGTGTTATCCCAGGGGGCTGCCTTCGCCATCGGTATTCCTCCACATCTCTACGCATTTCACTGCTACACGTGGAATTCTACCCCCCTCTGACACACTCTAGCCGTGCAGTCACCAATGCAATTCCCAAGTTAAGCTCGGGGATTTCACATCGGTCTTGCACAACCGCCTGCGCACGCTTTACGCCCAGTAATTCCGATTAACGCTTGGACCCTACGTATTACCGCGGCTGCTGGCACGTAGTTAGCCGGTCCTTATTCTTCCGGTACCGTCATCGACCCCAGGTATTAACCAGAGCCATTTCTTTCCGGACAAAAGTGCTTTACAACCCGAAGGCCTTCTTCACACACGCGGCATTGCTGGATCAGGCTTTCGCCCATTGTCCAAAATTCCCCACTGCTGCCTCCCGTAGGAGTCTGGGCCGTGTCTCAGTCCCAGTGTGGCTGATCGTCCTCTCAGACCAGCTACTGATCGTCGCCTTGGTGAGCCTTTACCTCACCAACTAGCTAATCAGACATCGGCCGCTCCTATAGCATGAGGCCTTTCGGTCCCCCACTTTCACCCTCAGGTCGTATGCGGTATTAGCTAATCTTTCGACTAGTTATCCCCCACTACAGGGCACGTTCCGATGTATTACTCACCCGTTCGCCACTCGCCATCAATCTAGCAAGCTAGATCATGCTGCCGTTCGACTTGCATGTGTAAGGCATGCCGCCAGCGTTCAATCTGAGCCAGGATCAAACTCTTCAGTTCAATCTGCTGTTTTCGCTCTTTACGAGCGGTCGCTCACTCTCAGAATCTGACTTGAACTTTCGTTCAAACCTTACTTCTGTGCGAGCACTTCATTACTTGTTAGCTAGCGGATCGAAATCCGCCGCACCCAGTATTAAGCGCCCACACTTATCGGCTGTTTGCTTGTTAAAGAACTTCGCGATCAACTTTGTTCACCGCGTCGCTGCGTTGTCTGCAGCAGAGAAACGAGATTATGCAGAGCTTTTTTGTCGCTGTCAACAACTCGTCGAAGATTTTTTATCCCCCAACGCGCCGCCAACCACCACCGAATCCCCAGCCAATCGCCAACCACCCAATCGACCGCAAACCCGCTCCACTCCTGCTTCTCCACCACCTAACCCAACCACCGTCACCTACGTTTCGGCGCTGTGTTTTGCAGCGAGGGGCGAACTATAGGCGGGTTCCCGGAGCTTGGCAACACCTTTGTCGTGACGGGCTGATGACGCCTTCGTGAAGAATAGCCGCCAGCCCAGTCTACGCATGGGATTGCGGCCGCAAAAGACTCGCAACACACGGCCCGAGATACCCGATGTCATTACTCGGGTATTCCCGAGGTCACCCGGCTGGACTGTCCTTATTGGTGCTTGAACGTGGCCGCACGCTTCTCGACGAACGCGCGCATGCCTTCCTTCTGGTCTTCCGTGGCGAACGTGGCATGGAACAGGCGGCGCTCCAGATGGACGCCTTCGCTGAGCGAGGTCTCGTAGGCCGCGTTGATCGACTCTTTGATCATCATGACCGCGGGCAGCGAGAAGCCGGCAATGGTTTCTGCCGCCTGGATGGCTTCGTCGAGCAGCTTGTCGGCGGGGATGACGCGCGAGACCAGGCCCGCGCGCTCAGCTTCCTCGGCGCCCATCATGCGGGCCGTCAAGCAGAGGTCCATGGCCTTGGCTTTGGAGACGGCGCGCGGCAGGCGCTGCGTGCCGCCGGCGCCGGGCATGGTGCCCAGCTTGATTTCCGGCTGGCCGAACCTGGCGGTATCGGCGGCGAGGATGATGTCGCACATCATGGCCAGTTCACAGCCGCCGCCCAGCGCGTAGCCGGCCACCGCGGCGATCACCGGCTTGCGGATGCGGCGGATGGTTTCCCAGTTGCGCGTGATGTATTCGTTCTTATAGACGGTAGCGAAGTCGTATTCGGCCATGGCGCCGATATCCGCGCCGGCGGCGAACGCCTTTTCGCTGCCGCTAATGACGATGGCGCCGATGTTGGCATCGGCGTCGAAGGCGAGCAGCGCAGCGCCGAGTTCATCCATGAGCGCATCGTTGAGGGCGTTGAGTGCCTTCGGACGATTGAGCGTAATAAGACCGACGCGACCGCGCGTTTCGACCAGAATGTTTTCGTAGGACATGGAAGCTCCAGTTGGAATGGATGTAATATTAGCCGACCAACCGGTCGGTTAATCAATGAACCGATGACCGAGGAGGAGACAAGATGACCAGCCCGACCATTCTGCTCGACTGGCATGAACACGTGGCCACCATCACGCTGAACCGGCCCGATCAGCTCAACAGCTTCACGGCCGGCATGCACAGGGAACTGCGCGACGCGCTGGACAAGGTGGAGCGCCAGCGCGCCCGCGCCTTGATCCTGACCGGTGCGGGCCGCGGCTTCTGCGCAGGGCAGGATCTCTCCGAACTAAATGTCACGCCCGGGCAGATGACCGACCTGGGCCAACTCATCGACGAGCAATTCAACCCACTGGTGCGCCGTCTGCGCGCCATGCCCCTGCCCGTGATTGCCGCCGTGAATGGCGTGGCCGCCGGCGCGGGCGCCAACCTGGCACTGGCGTGCGACATCGTGATGGCGGCCGAGAACGCGTGCTTCCTGCAAGCCTTCGTGAAGATCGGCCTGCTGCCGGATTCGGGCGGGACGTGGTTCCTGCCGCAGCGCATCGGGGTGGCACGGGCGATGGGGCTGGCAATGCTGGGGGAGAAGCTGGACGCCAAGACCGCGCTCGCCTGGGGGCTGATCTGGGGCGTCTATCACGACGCAAAAATTCTGATGACTGAGGTGAACTGCATGGCCAACCACCTGGCCAAGCAGCCGACACGGGCGCTGGCCGCCATCAAGCGCGCCATGCATGCGGCGCCCACACAGTCGCTGGACGCCCAGCTTGATCTGGAGCGCGACTTGCAGCGCGAACTCGGCAATTCCCGCGACTATGCAGAGGGGGTCGACGCGTTCCTCAACAAGCGCGTGGCGCATTTCACCGGCGAATAAGGACATCAGCGTGACAGAAACGACCCTCCACGATGCGCAGGCCCTGGCTGAAGCGGCCTGCAAAAGCATGTTCGACGCTGATGCCTGCAGCCGCTGGCTCGGCATGCGCGTGGAGGCGGTCGCGCCCGGCTATGCACGGCTGTCCATGGCGGTGCGGCCTGAATTCCTCAACGGGCATCGCACCTGCCATGGTGGGCTCATCTTCACGCTCGCCGACTCGGCTTTTGCGTTTGCCTGCAACAGCCACAACCACAACACGGTGGCGGCTGGTTGCAGCGTCGAATTCCTGCGCCCGGCACATGGCGGCGATGTGCTCGTCGCAGAGGCAACCGAGCAGGTGTTATCCGGCCGCCACGGCATCTACGACGTACGCGTGACAAACCAGGCCGGTGAGGTGGTCGCCATGTTTCGCGGCAAGTCTGCACAGATTCGCGGCCAGATCATTCCAGTCCCTGGCAGCCCAGAACCCTAGTTCGACCTCGATATAAAGCCCACCCACAAAACCGCATCACCATTAGAGGACGCCTCAGAACCTGTTCACGATCCGTAGCGAGCGGCCCGAGGTTGGCCCGAGAAGCGCAACCGTACATGGGTACGGCGAGCATCGCAGGGACAAGATCGGAACGCGCAGTAGGATCGTGAGCAGGTTCGCACGACGGCGCCCCGAGGAGACCGCATGCGCCCCCGCTCGACCGACCTGCCGCTCGATCCGATCGAGACCGCCAGCCGTGACGCCATCCAGGCTCTGCAGCTTGAACGCCTGAAGCGCAGCCTCGCGCATGCGTACGAGAACGTGCCCGCCTACCGGGCCAAGTTCGACGCGGCGGGCGTGCATCCGTCGGATTTGCAGTCGCTTGCCGATCTGGCGAGGTTTCCGTTCACGACCAAGACCGATCTGCGCGACAACTATCCGTTCGGCATGTTCGCGGTGCCGCAGGACCGGATCGCGCGCATCCACGCGTCGTCTGGCACGACCGGCAAACCCACGGTGGTCGGCTACACGCTGGCGGATATCGATACCTGGGCCGGGTTGGTGGCGCGCTCGATCCGGGCGGCGGGTGCCCGGCGCGGCGACAAGGTTCACGTGAGCTATGGCTACGGCCTCTTTACCGGCGGCCTGGGCGCGCATTACGGCGTGGAGCGCGCGGGGCTGACGGCCATCCCGTTCGGCGGCGGACAGACCGAGCGGCAAGTGCAGCTCATCAACGATTTTGAGCCGCAGATCATCATGGTGACGCCCAGCTACATGCTGGCGATTGCCGACGAGTTCGAGCGCCAGAGGATGGACCCGGCGGCGTCAAGCCTGCAGATCGGCATCTTCGGCGCCGAACCATGGACACCCGAGATGCGCAGCGCCATCGAAGCGCGCATGGGGCTTTCGGCAGTCGATATCTACGGCCTGTCAGAAGTGATGGGACCCGGCGTCGCCAGCGAATGCGCCGAAACCAAGGACGGCCCGACCATCTGGGAAGACCATTTCTATCCAGAGATCATCGATCCGGAAACCGGCGAGGTGCTGCCCGACGGCGAATTCGGCGAACTGGTCTTCACGTCGCTGACCAAGGAAGCGATGCCCGTGGTGCGCTATCGCACGCGCGATCTGACGCGTCTATTGCCGGGCACCGCCCGCCCGGGCTTCCGGCGCATGGAAAAAATCACCGGGCGCTGCGACGACATGATGATCGTGCGCGGTGTGAACGTGTTCCCATCGCAGATCGAGGAATTGATCCTGAAGCACGCAGCGCTGTCGCCGCACTATCAATGCGTGCTGGGCAAGGAAGGACCGCTGGACACGCTGACGGTGCGGATCGAGGCGGCGCTGGGCGTGCCGGCTGAAGCGGCCCAGTCGGCGAGCAGCCAACTGGCGCACGACATCAAGTCGTTGATTGGCGTGACCGCCGCGATCGAGACGCTCGCCAGCGGCGGAATCGAGCGGTCAGTCGGCAAGGCGCGCCGCGTGGTGGACTTGCGGCGCGGTTAGTCCGTGTCCGTCCTAGCGGGTGGCGACGCCGACGCTGCCGCCCTTCGGAACGAGCACCCACAGGCGCCCCGCCTGCTTCATGCGCCCGGCCAGATCGCCGGCAGCATCGCCATGGCCAAAGTAATAGTCGGCTCGCACGGCACCGCGAATGGCCGATCCCACGTCCTGCGCAAACACGAGCTTCTGGATCGGATCGGTCGACAGCGGCTTGGTCGTCGACAGGAAGACCGGCGAGCCCAGCGGAATGTAGGTCGGATCAACGGCGATCGAGCGTTCGTCCGTGAGCGGCACGCCCAGCTTGCCGATCGGGCCGCCCGTGTTGCCGGGCGTCTCGGCAAAGAATACGTAGCGCGGATTGATGTTGAGCATCTCTTCCACACGACTTGGATTGGCGCGCGCCCAGGCCTTGATGCCCTGCATGGTCGCCTGTACGGGTGTGATCTCACCCATGTCGAGCAGCCAGCGCGCAAATGAGCGGAACGGCTGGTTGTTCGTACCACCCACGCCCAGGCGCATGATGCCGCCCTCTTCCAACTGGACCTGGCCCGAACCCTGAATCTGCAGGAACGCCGCTTCGACCGGATCGTCCACCCAGACAATTTCTTGCCCCTGAAGCGCCGGACTGCGGATCAATTGCGCGCGCGCCGGCAGCGTCTTGCCGCGCCATGCAGCGGGCATGCGGTACAGCGGCGTCTGATAGACCCCGTGGCGGGTGCGCGAGCCGCGCAGCAGCGGTTCGTAGTAACCGGTGATGAGGCCGCTGTCGGTGCCGTCCTCTTTCACCACGCGATACGGCGTGAAGTTGTCTTCAAAGAAGACTCGCATGGCGATCGGGTCGCCGGCATCGACCATCAGGCCAGCGGCGCACACGCGCGACCAATCGGCGCGGCGCTTCATCGCCTGGCAGTTGGATTGGAGCGCGGGCCAGGCAGAGGCGAGGTCATCGGCGGTCCACCCGGACACATCGGCCCAGGTGGCGGGGGCCAGATGCCCGCCGAGCGTGCCGGTGGGCGCTTGCGGCGTTTCGACGCGCGGCGGAGGCCCGCTCGTGCAGGCTGCCAGCATTGCGGCGACCAGGGCTGCCGCAAAGGAACCAAACCGGGCAGCCCATCGGCGGCGCAGAGCGTTGCGGGCTGGTGTCAATGCGTCCAAGATTGCTGCTGTCATGCGTGTTTCATCCTGTCCGGTGCGGCTGCGGGCTTGGCTACAATGCCTCGCACCCGAGCTTCCCGCCGTCGACCATGAGCCAATTCTTTGAAAACCATCCGATGATGCTGTTCGGCCTGGAGGCCGGCGTGGCGCTGTTCCTGCTGATCTTCATCGTGATCTGGACCATGTCGGGCGCCAAGAAGCATCCGCGCCCGCTGCGTGCGCCTCCCGACCACCCGTCGCGCCACAGCGACGCAGCCAAGCCTTCGCAATCGACCGAAGCGGCGCCAAAAGATTCTCAAGCCGCCAATTCCGACGCGCCCTGATTCCCGATCAGTGCAGCATGCGCGGCATCACCAGCGCAAATTCGGGGATGGGGGCCTCGAAACGGTGGCCGTCTTCCGCCACGCAAAAGTATTCGCCGCGCATCGTGCCCACGGGCGTCTTGATGGTCGCCCAGCTCGTGTATTCGAACGACTCGCCCGGCGGCAGCAGCGGTTGATGGCCGACCACGCCCAGGCCGTTCACTTCCTGCACCTGCTCGTCGGCGTCGGTGATCACCCAGTGGCGGGAAATGAGCTGGCTCGGCACGTCGCCGGTGTTGCGGATGGTGATGGTGTAGGCGAAGGCGTAGTTGCCCTGCTCGGGCTCGGATTGCTCCGGCAGATAGCGCGTCCGGACCTGGACGGTGAGTTCGTAGCTGGGCATGTCGATCCACAATCAGAATTGGCGCCCATTGTGCGGCATGGCCGTGGCAGCGGCAAGGCGCGGGCAGACGGCCGATCCGGCTAAAATAGCGCCCTTCTTTGCGCATTCGCGTGAAAGTTCGCGCGCCTTATCCGTCTCCCATCATGTCCGCAGCCATCGATCCGTCCGGTTTCCGCATCGCCCCGTCCATCCTGTCCGCCGACTTTGCCCGCTTGGGCGAAGAAGTGCGCCGCGTGCTCGAATCGGGCGCCGACTGGATTCACTTCGATGTGATGGACAACCACTATGTGCCCAACCTGACTGTCGGGCCGCTGGTCTGCGAGGCGATCCGCCCACACGCGCAAAAGGACGGCAAGCCGGTGCCCATCGACGTGCACCTGATGGTCAGCCCGGTTGATCGCATCATTCCGGACTTTGCCAAGGCCGGCGCCGACCTGATCACGTTCCACCCGGAAGCTTCCGAGCACATCGACCGCTCGCTCGCGCTGATCCGCGACAACGGCTGCAAGGCCGGCCTCGTCTTCAACCCGGCCACGCCGCTGCACTATCTTGACCACGTGATGGATCGCCTGGACATGGTGCTGATCATGTCGGTCAACCCGGGTTTTGGCGGCCAGTCGTTCATCCCGGAGGCGCTGAACAAGCTGCGCGCCGTTCGCCAGAAGCTTGACGCATACCAAGACAAGACCGGCCGAAAGATCCTGCTTGAGATTGACGGGGGGGTGAAGGCCGACAACATCGCCGAGATTGCCAAGGCCGGCGCCGACACGTTCGTCGCGGGTTCGGCCGTCTTCGGCAAGCCGGATGCGGATGGCGGCTACCGGGGCACCGTGGGGGCGTTGCGCCAAGCGCTGGCCTCCCTGGCATGACGACGGGCGTGCTACCCGCCGGCCCCGTTCGCGCCGTCATCATCGACCTCGACGGGACGATGGTCGACACGGCGGGCGACTTCCACGCCGCCATCAATGCGATGCTCGAGGCGCTTGGCGCCACCCCGGACATGCCGGCCGAGGAAGTGGTCGGCTACGTCGGCAAGGGCTCGGAAAATCTGGTGCGGCGCGTGCTGGATGCGCGCCTGCCACCCGCCCAGGCCAACAGCCGCTTTGCCGAAGGGCTGGAGGCGTACCAACGCGCCTACATCGCCATCAACGGTCAATACGTGAACGTGTATGAAGGTGTGCGCGAGGGGCTGGCTGCGCTGTGCGACATGGGTCTCTCCCTCGCGTGCGTGACGAACAAGCCACACGATTTTACGCAGCCGCTTCTGGCACAACTCGGCCTGGACACGTATTTCGACGTGGTCTACCCAGGCGACGCCTTCCAATATCGCAAGCCTGATCCGTACCCCATGCTGCGGGTGGCCGAGGCATTTGGCGTGGCGCCGGCTGAAATCGTGGCCATCGGCGACTCGGAAAACGACGCCCGGGCGGCCCGCGCGGCCGGCATGCGGGTGCTTGCGGTGCCGTATGGCTACAACCACGGCCAGCCTATACAGGGCGCGGGAGCCGATGCTATAGTCGACACACTTTTTGCGGCAGCCGAGTTGATCCGGCCCTATGCGGAGCCACACAACACAGTCTCTGCCGCTTCCAACTGACGATCCATGTTCCTGAATCGCAAACGCGTCGACGCTGGTGGTGACCGGGGGGCCTGGCCCTGGCGGCCCTGGCACGCCCTCGTCCGGGCGTAAGCGTTTGCACGGCTGCTGATCGTTCTTCCCCGGTTTCGGCATTCTGGCGCGTCATGAGCGCGCCGCCCAAGCCACCCTCGCGTCTCCTGCCCCAAACGCTGACCGCCCGCCGGTCTTCCGCCTGCCCGCTATCGGCTGCGGACGGCCCTTGCGGGATCGCACGGTCGCTTTTACGACGTTCGCGCGTTCCCATCCCTGATGTTCTGCTAACGTTCCGACGGCATCATCGACGCTCTTGCGTTTGCCGTGGACCGAACGCATGCCGGCGGGCGAGCACCTGCCCGCCCGGCGAATCGACCTGACCGCTCATGACCGAACTCGAATTCAAATCGCTGGCCGACCAGGGCTACAACCGCATTCCGCTGATTGCCGAGGCATTGGCCGATCTGGAGACGCCGCTGTCGCTGTATCTGAAGCTGGCGCAATCGCACGATCGCGGCACGCATACGTTCCTGCTGGAATCGGTGGTGGGCGGCGAGCGCTTTGGGCGTTACTCCTTCATCGGCCTGCATGCGCACACGCTGCTGCGCGTGAAGGGCAATCGCACGGAAGTGGTGACCGACGGCAAAGTCGTGGAAACGAACGAAGGCAATCCGCTGGACTTCATTGCGGCGTTCGAGCGCCGCCAGAAAGTCGCTCTGCGCCCGGGCCTGCCCCGCTTCTGCGGCGGCCTCGCCGGTTATTTTGGCTACGACGCCGTGCGCTTCATTGAGCCGCGCCTGGCTGAAACCGCCCCGCCCGATGATCTGCAACTGCCCGACATCCAGCTCATGCTCTGCGAAGAGTTGGCCGTCATCGATAACCTGTCAGGCAAGCTTTACCTGATCGTCTACGCCGATCCGTCCAAGCCTGAGGCGTATTCCCGTGCCAAGCAGCGCCTGCGCGCCCTGCGCACCAAGCTGCACCAGCCGGTGGATGTGCCGGTGACTTCGCCGTCGGTGCGCACCGACACCATCCGCGAGTTTGACAAGTCGGACTACATCACCGCCGTACTCAAGGCCAAGGACTACATCGCCGCCGGCGACATGATGCAGGTGCAGATCGGCCAGCGGCTGGTCAAGCCGTTCCGAGATGCGCCGCTGTCGCTGTACCGCGCGCTGCGCTCGCTGAACCCGTCGCCGTACATGTACTTCTACAACTTCGGCGACATGCAGATCGTCGGGGCATCGCCGGAAATCCTGGTGCGTCAGGAAGAGCGTCGTGTGCCGGCTGCTGAAACCAATGGCAACGGGACCGACGAATCCGCCCGCATCGTCACGATCCGCCCGCTGGCCGGCACCCGCCCGCGCGGCAGCACGCCGGAGCGCGATGCCGAACTGGCCACCGAGCTGCTGAACGACCCGAAGGAAATCGCCGAGCACGTCATGCTGATCGACCTCGCGCGCAACGACATCGGCCGCATTGCCGAAATCGGCTCCGTCAAGGTGACAGACCAGATGGTCATCGAGAAGTACTCGCACGTGCAGCACATCGTCAGCTCGGTCGAGGGGCGCCTGAAACCCGGCATGACCAACATGGACGTGCTGCGCGCGACCTTCCCGGCGGGCACGCTCTCGGGTGCGCCCAAGGTGCGCGCGATGGAGATCATCGACGAGCTGGAGCCGGTCAAGCGTGGCATCTACGGCGGCGCGGTGGGCTACCTTTCGTTCTCGGGCGAGATGGACCTGGCGATCGCCATCCGCACCGGCATCATCAAGGACGGCAATCTCTATGTGCAAGCCGCCGCCGGCGTGGTGGCCGACTCGGACCCGGATGCCGAATGGAGAGAAACCGAACACAAGGCGCGCGCCGTGCTGCGTGCGGCCGAGCAAGTGCAAGACGGCCTCGACGCCGATTTCTGAGGTCAAGGAGAACACCATGCTGCTGATGCTCGATAACTACGACTCCTTTACCTACAACATCGTCCAGTACTTTGGCGAACTCGGCCAGGACGTGCACACGGTGCGCAACGACGAGATTACGATCGAAGAGATCGAAAAGCTGAATCCGGAGCGCATCTGCCTGTCGCCCGGCCCCTGCACGCCGACGGAAGCCGGCATCCTGGTTCCGGCGCTCAAGCACTTTGCGGGACGCATGCCCATCCTGGGCGTGTGCCTCGGGCACCAGGCCATTGCCGATGCATTTGGCGGGCGGGTGATCCGCGCGCAGAAGGTGATGCACGGCAAGGTCAGCACCATCGAAAACACCGGCGTGGGCGTGTTCGCCAACCTGCCGCGGCATTTCAAGGTGACGCGCTATCACTCGCTCGCGATCGAGCGTGAAACGCTGCCCGACTGCCTGGAAATTACCGCCTGGACCGAAGACGGCGAAATCATGGGCGTGCGCCACAAGACGCTGCCGGTGGAAGGTGTGCAGTTCCACCCGGAATCGATCCTGTCGGAACACGGCCACGCGCTGCTCGGGAACTTCTTGAAGGAACGCGTCTGATGCGCGGCGCGTGCGCGATTGCCATGCCGCTGGCGCTGGCGCTGATGGCAAGCCTGCCAGCGATGGCCGGCACGCTCGAAGCCTGCCGCGCCGCCCAGCCCGAGGTCGGCAACGTCGCCCAATGCGTGCAGACCGCACGCAAGGCGGCGCAAGCGGAACTGGCATCTGCCGAATCGACACGCCGCACTGCGTTACGCGCCCGCATCGCTGCCAACAAAAGCATGGACCGCGGCGCCGCCATGGCATTCGACCGCACCGTGCGCGCACACCAACTCTATCGACAGGCCGAATGCGACCTGTCCCGCCGCCTGGCCCGCAATACGCCTGATGCCGAACTGGCTGAAGCCGCGTGCGAGGCCGATCTGTCGCGCGAGCGCATCGGCGCCTTGCGCGACGCCGCACAGCCGGCCACCCCGGCTGCGGCTCCGGCAGCGCCCAACTGAATACGAAACGACCATGACCATTACACCGCAAGAAGCGCTGACGCGCTGCATCGAGCACCGCGAAATCTTCCACGACGAGATGCTGCACCTGATGCGGCTCATCATGCGCGGCGAGATGTCACCCGTCATGGCAGCCGCCCTCACCATGGGGCTGCGCGTCAAGAAAGAGACCATCGGCGAGATCGCGGCCGCTGCCACCGTCATGCGCGAATTCGCCACCAAGGTCGACGTGCCCGCTGAGGTGTCCGACCACTTTGTCGACATCGTCGGCACGGGCGGCGACGGCGCCAACACCTTCAACATCTCCACCGCCTCGATGTTCGTGGCGGCAGCCGCCGGCGCGCGCATCGCCAAACATGGCGGACGCGGCGTCAGCTCCAAGTCGGGCAGTGCCGATGTGCTCGAAGCGCTGGGCGTGAACATCATGCTCACGCCCGAGCAGGTGGCCGAATCGATCGAAACGGTCGGCATCGGCTTCATGTTCGCGCCCAACCACCACCCGGCCATGAAGAACGTCGCCCCGATCCGCAAGGAGCTGGGCGTGCGCACGATCTTCAACATCCTGGGGCCGCTGACCAACCCGGCCGGCGCGCCGAATATCCTGATGGGCGTGTTCCATCCGGACCTGGTCGGCATTCAGGTGCGCGTGATGCAGCGGCTGGGCGCGAAGCACGCCGTGGTCGTCTACGGCAAGGACGGCATGGACGAGGTGTCACTGGGTGCCGCCACGCTGGTCGGGGAACTGAAGGATGGCGTGGTGACCGAATACGAAATCCATCCGGAAGACTTTGGGCTGCAGATGGTCTCCAACCGCAGCCTGAAGGTGGCCGACGCCGACGAATCCAAAACCATGCTGATCGAAGCGCTGGAAAACAAGCCGGGCACGCCGCGCGAGATCGTCTCGCTCAACGCCGGTGCGGCACTGTACGCGGCCAACATTGCCGGCTCGATCGGCGACGGCATGAAGCTGGCCCGTGAAGCGATCGCCTCGGGCGCCGCACGCGCGAAGCTCGACGAACTCGTGCGCGTCACCAACCAGTTCAAAGCCTGATATGTCCGACATCCTGCAGAAAATCCTGGCCGTGAAGGCCGAAGAAGTGGCCGCCGCGCGCAAGCACCGCGACCTGCCCAGCGTGCGCGCTGAAGCCGAAGCCAACCGCACCGACAGCACGCTCGGCGCCCGCGGCTTTGCCAAGGCAATGCGCGACAAGATCGCCGCCGGCAACGCGGCGGTCATCGCCGAAGTGAAAAAGGCGTCGCCTTCCAAAGGCGTGCTGCGCCCGAACTTCAAGCCCGCCGACATCGCCCGCAGCTATGCCGAGCACGGCGCCGCGTGCCTGTCCGTCCTGACCGACGAACAGTTTTTCCAAGGCCACGCCGACTACCTGCGCGAGGCGCGCGCCGCCTGCACGCTGCCGGTGCTGCGCAAGGATTTCATGGTCGACTTGTACCAGGTGTACGAAGCGCGCTCATGGGGCTCGGACTGCATCCTGCTGATCGTGGCCGCGCTGGATCAGGGCCTGATGGAAGAACTCGAGGCGTGCGCGCTGGAACTCGGCATGGACGTGCTGGTGGAAGTGCACGACGGCCATGAGCTGGACCGCGCGCTGCGTCTGCAAACACCGCTGGTGGGGGTCAACAACCGCAACCTGCGCACGTTCGAAACCACGCTCGACACCACGCTCGGCCTGCTCAAGCACATGCCGGACGATCGCATCGTCGTCACGGAATCCGGCATCCTCACGCCGGACGACGTGCGCAAGATGCGCGCCGCCGCGGTCAACGCGTTCCTCGTCGGCGAAGCCTTCATGCGTGCAGACGACCCGGGCGCCGAACTGGCCCGCCTGTTTACCTGAGCACCACACCATGGCCCGCGAGATTGAACTGAAGCTGGCCGTATCGGCCGGCGCACACGACGCCCTCGTCCACTGGCTGGATGCGCACGCACAGAGCGCCGGTTCGGTGGAATTGGCGAACGTCTACTACGACACGCCCGACCAGGCGCTGGCACGCAACCGCGCCGCGCTGCGCGTGCGCCGCCAAGGCAGCCAATGGCTGCAAACGCTGAAGACCGCAGCAGTGAGTACGTCCGGTTTGAGCGCCCGCCACGAATGGGAGGTGCCGCTGCAGAACGATGCGCTGTCCGTCGATGCCTTCGTCGCCAACCACGCCAGTGAAGCAGCCGACTATGTTCGGCCCCACGCGGCGGCGCTCGTCCCGCTGTTCCGCACGGACTTCACGCGCCGCCTGTGGCACGTGAAATCCGAGGGCGGCGAGATCGAGATTGCACTGGATGACGGCGCCATCCTCATCCCCGGCACCCAGGCGCGCGAGCCGATCGACGAGCTGGAACTGGAGTGGAAGCCCGCCGCCGGCAGCACGCTCAGCGAAGACACGATTGCCGAGCGTCTGCACGCCTGGACGAAAAAGCTGCGCGCCGCCGTGGCCGGTCTCACGCCGCTCGACATCAGCAAGGCGCAACGCGGCTACCGCTTGCGCGAGAAAACCATTGGGGGCCAGCCGTGACGCGGCGCGCCAATCCGGCGCAAGCCGCTCTCTTCGATGACCCCGCGACGGACACGATCGCTGTGGGTTACACCCCGCTGGCCGAGCAGTTCGACGCCCTGCCCGCCGATTGGAAGACGCTGCTCACGCCGTGTATCGCGCAGACCAACTGGCCCGAGCTGTGTGCCTTTGTCGACGGCGAACGCGCGGCTGGCAAGCCGATCTTCCCGACGGACGTTTTCCGTGCGCTGCACCTGACCTCGGTGGACGATGTGCGCGTCGTCATCCTCGGCCAGGATCCGTATCACGGCACGGGCAACGTCGATGGCCGCGAGATTCCGCAGGCGCACGGGCTGGCATTCTCGGTGCCTGCAGGCGTGCGCGTCCCACCAAGCCTGCGCAATATCTACAAGGAAATCGAAGCGGAATTCGGCTGCAAGCTGCCAGGCGCCTCCGGCAACCTGGAGGGCTGGGCACAGCAAGGTGTCCTGCTGCTGAACACGGTGCTCACCGTCGAACAAGGCCAAGCCGCCAGCCACGCCAAGCGCGGCTGGGAACGCATTACCGATTGCCTGCTGGAGCAACTGGCGCGTGTCGGCCACAAGCGCGTGTTCATGCTGTGGGGCAGCCATGCGCAAGCCAAGCGGGCGCTGCTATCGGACGGGCATCTCGTGCTGGAGGCGCCGCACCCCTCGCCGCTGTCGGCGCATCGCGGGTTCTTGGGATGCGGGCATTTCAAGACGGCCAATGATTGGCTGGCGGCGCAGCGCCAACCGACCATCGATTGGCTGAAACCGCAGGCCGCTTGAACGGCGCGGGCCCGGCGGCCCATCGACGAGCCCCAAAGCGTCGGCCTTGACCGTCTGAGAGACGAGTTCGGTGCTCCAGGACTCAACGTTGAATCATTGAGACTCGGCTTCGACTCTCCGAGACTCGGCTTCGACTCTCCGAGGCTCGACTTCGACTCTCCGAGGCTCGGCTTCGACCCTCCGAGGCTCGGCTTCGACCCTCCGAGGCTCGGCTTCGGCCCTCAGAGGCTGACCTTTGACGCTGGGATACTGGGAGTCGACGGTCCGACGCTAGACGTCGGCTCCTTGAGCCCCGTCGTCGAGGGTCCAAGGCTCAGCGCTGCAGAGGAAGATCGCCGCCCCTGCGAAGCCTTCCAGCCGGCGGCCGCGTCTAATCTTTCGAAATACGCAGCGCGCGTCCGAGCGCACCACAGCGCAATGCAATCTTGGACGTATCAGCCCGCAGCGCTTGCAGGCGCCGCTCTAGCAGGTGCATCGCAGACAGCGATTCGGATTCGGCGGCCGCATCGACCATGCGCGAGCGTGCCGACTGATCGGCGAAGTCGGCCGCGCCCAACTCCTGTGTGTCGCGTGGGCGTACGCCCCAGCCGCCTTCGTGCACGGCCTGGTCAAAGCGCTCCTTGGCGCGGGTCAGGCTTTCCAGCGCGGCCGCAGCCGTTTGCTCGACCAGCGCCCGCGTATCCGCCTCGTCCAGTTCCTGCGCCCGTTGCCGCACGAGAATGCGCACCGCCGCGACGTGCGCAGCCACGAGGTAGTTCTGCACGATGAAGCGGTTCAGGTTGTCGACGGCGCGGTGCCGGCTCTTGGGCTCGTCCAGCATGCGCGCGAACGCCGCGATGAGCCCTGTGAGCGATTCCATGAACTGCTTGCGCTGCACGCGGTAGGCGAAGTCGTCCTTGAGTGTGCCGAGCAGCAGGTCCCGCGCGGCCTCGATAAAGCGGCAGTTGGTGCGCAGCACATCGTCCACCAGCTTGGGCAGGTTGCGGTATTCCCAACTGGGCAGGACGTAGCTGAACGCGGTGGCGATGGCCGCGCCGATCAGCGTGTCGACCAGCCGTTCACCAATCGCGCCCTTGCTGCCAGGCAGCAGCAGGTTGATCTGGATCAGCACCTGCACGCACGCCGCAATGGCCGTGTAACGGTAGCGCACGGTAACGAACGCGGCGCTGGCGGCAGTGGACAGGTACAGCACGCCCATCAGGATCCACGTCGAATGCGTATACCGCAGGATCACGGCGGCAATGACGCAGCCGATCAGCGTACCCAGCACCCGGTCGAGGTTGCGCTGGCGCGTCAAGCTGAACGTCGGCTTGAGGATCACGACAATGGTCAGCAACACCCAGTAGCCGTGCGAGCTATACGGGAGGTGATCAGCAATCCACAGCCCCGCCGCCACGGCCATCGAAATACGCAGTGCAAAGCGCAGCACCGGAGAACGCCACGTCAGCTCTTCGAGCACCAGCCGCAGCTCGTACTTCTGACGCGTGAGAAACGGCGTCATGTCGGGGCGCAGCAGCACCTGCGACAACTCGATCGGCGTGGCGGTGGCCGCGTGCAGTTGTGCCATGAGCCGAATCGCGCCCCGTACCGTCGCCACCGACTCTTCGAGCGCGGCAATCGCCTCGATGGGCACGCCGTGATGGTTGTGCTGCAGTTCGTGCAGCGCGGCTTCAATGGCCGCCATCTCGTGGTCGTATGACAGCGGCGTGGGCGACGGACGGTCGCGGCCGACGGCATAGGCGACGCCTTCGATGTCCATGCGCATGCGTTCGATCACGTCGCGCAGCAGACGCATCACCTCGGCGTCGGCCAGCCACTGGCGCAGCAACGGGTAATCGGTATTGGACGACAGCAGATACTCGTAGATGTCGAGCATCCGCATGTGGATCTGCACGAGGCGCCCGTCGCTGGCGGTGCGGTTGTCCCGGAAAACGAAATCGCGCGCGACCTGCTGCTTGTCCGCCACCGAAATCTGCTGGCGTACGAGCGCATTGAACTGCTCGTCGAAATCCTTGGATGCGTCGTAGAAGCCGGCTTTGCACTCCACGTACACGGCCAGTTCGTACAGGCATTCGGCCAGCACCTGCTCCTTGATGCGGCGGCGCTGGCCCCACGCTACCGCCATCGCAAAGGCCATGTAGCCGATGGCGCCGAGGAAGAACTGCAGCGTGTGCTCCACGGCTTCGCGGAAGGCGAATTCCTCGGTAAACGTAAGCGTCATGACGAACAGCGCCGCGAACTGCAGCGGCATCGTCTTGTTGCCGTACGCCACCATGAGCCCCGCCAGGAAGCTCACCACCACGATCACCGCCGGCAGGATCGCGTATGGCGTCGCCACCGCCACGAGAAACGTGACGGCCGTCGTCAGCAGCACGCAGGCCAACATCTCGTTGAACTTGTGCCGCAGTGGGCTGGGCAAGTCCATGAGGCTCGTGCAGAGCGCGCCGATGGACACCACCATCGCGCCCTGCAGGTCCATCACCAGCAGTGCGAGCAGCGTCAGGCCGATCACGCCGGTGGCGGTGCGGATGCCGCGCGAGACGTAATGGCTGTAGAGGAACGTGCGTGGATCGTGGACGTAGTCCATCGGGCGACGCGTCAGGCTGACTTACCGCGTGCCGCGCGCGTGCTGCGCGCGGCTGCCCGTTTGCCCAGCCATGCCGAGCGCAGCGGCGACGGCTCGGACGCAAGCGCCAGCGTGAACTGCGGCGTGGCGTCGGCAGCGAGCGTTACGTCAAGCTGCATCAATTCGTCGCGACGGAACACATGCACGGGAACGGTGTCGCCGGCGCGGTGGCGCGCGAGCATCTTGTCGAGCTGGCCGGTCGGCACACGCAGGCCGTCTACCGCGACGACGAGGTCGCCTGCAGACAGACCGCCTTGCTGCGCGGGGCTGTCGTCGAAGACCTGCTGCAGCTTGACGTAGCCGTTCTCGGCGCCGATCTTGACGCCCAGGGCAAGCGCGGGGTCTGCCGCCTTGCGCGTGGCGCTGACGCCCATCGCCTTGAACAGCGCCGGCAGCGGGGGGTCGTCGCGCCCCTCGGTCAACTGGCGGACCAGCGTGCGCAGGCGCACACCGGTGGTCTCTTCCATCAGGGTGATGAGCCCGGCTTCGGTCACGCCGCGCTGCGCGTGGCCCGCGGCGTAGAAATCACGGCCGTACGTCACCCACAGGGCGCGCATCACGTCGTCGAGCGAGCGTTCGCCGTGGGTCTGCGTGCGGATCGTGAGGTCCAGCGCCAGCGCCACGAGCGAGCCCTTGGTGTAGTAGCTGACGATGGCGTTGGGGGCGTTTTCGTCCTGGCGGTAGTACTTCGTCCAGGCGTCGAACGAGCTTTCGGCCACGCTCTGTTTCAGGCGGCCGCTGCCGCGCAGCACGCCGTTCCACGTCTTGCCGAGCATCTCCAGATACTGCGCTTCGGAAATCAGCCCCGAGCGCACCAGCATCAGATCGTCGTAGTAGCTGGTGAAGCCTTCAAACAGCCACAGCAGCGGCGTGTGGACCTCGCGATCGAGCGCGTACGGCACAAAGGTGGCCGGCTTGATGCGCTTGACGTTCCAGGTATGGAAATACTCGTGGCTGACGAGGCCCAGGAAGGTGCGATAGCCCTCGGTGGTCTCATCGCGGCCAGTCACGGGCAGATCGGCGCGCGCACACATCAATGCGGTGCTGGCGCGGTGTTCCAGGCCGCCATAGCCGTCGGTGGTCACCATCGTCATGAAGACGTAGCGCCGGTTGCTGTCGAGGAATGGCGCCGTGGCGGTCTGCGGCTCGAACAGGCGGATCTGCGCTTCGCAGATGCGCTTGAAATCGCGGGCGATGCGTTCCAGATCAAGATTCGGCACGCGGCCCGTAAAGACGGCGTCGTGCTGTGCACCGCAGGCCTCGAACGACACCAGCTCGAACGTGCCCATCTCCACCGGGTGGTCGATCAGCTCATCGTAATTGGCCGCTTCGTACCAGCCAAAGCCGTAGCGCTTGGCGCCGGCCTTGCCCGCGATGCGCCCAGTGGCCTCGCGCAGCGCGGTGGCCACGCGCCAGCCGCGGTAGGCCTCTCCGGCGGGCGGCTGGATGTCGACCAGGCAACGCTGGTCATCCGCGCCTTCCACACGCAGGAACACCGACGTGCCGTTGAAGAAGCCGTGCGTGGTATCCAGATGCGCGGCGCGCACCGACAAGTCCCACGCATAGACGTCGTAGGAAATCGTCAGCGGCCCGGTACACGGTGCGGCCCACCACGTGTGCTTGTCGACCTTGGTCAGGCGCACCGGCCTGTGGGCGGACGACGCCTCGATCCGCACGATGTTGCGCGCGAACTCGCGGATCATGTAGCTGCCCGGAATCCACGCCGGCAGCGAAAATCGCTGGCCTTGGCTGTCGGGCGCGTCAACCGTGACGGTGACGGTGAAAACGTGCGCCTCGGGCGCGGCGGGGGCGATGGTGTAGCGGATCGGCTTCATGGCGGACATTGTAGCGTTGCCGTCCCATGCTGCCGAAGGCAAATCGTCCGCAAATCAGCCTGCCAGCCTATCGGTTGACGTCGACCACGACCCGCCCGCGCATCTTGCCCGCCACGATGTCGTGTGCAGCGTCGATGGCCTCGGAAAGAGTCACTTCGCGCGTGATAGCGGCCAGGCGATCCGGCAGCAGATCGGCGGCGAGGCGCTGCCACGCGGTCTGGCGCAGCGCACGCGGCGCCATCACGCTGTCGATCCCGCACAGGGTCACGCCACGCAGGATGAACGGCGCGACGGTGGCCGGAAAATCCATGCCCTGCGCCAGCCCGCACGCCGTGACCACCCCGCCATAGCGCACCTGTGCGCACGCGTTGACCAGCGTGTGCGAGCCCACCGAATCGACCACCGCCGCCCAGCGCTCTTTCTGCAACGGCTTGCCGGGGGCGGAAAGCTCGGCGCGGTCAATGACATCCGTCGCGCCCAGCGCCTGCAGGAAATCGGCCTCATTAGTCTTCCCGGTCGACGCCACCACGCGATAGCCCAGCTTGCCGAGCAGCGCGATGGCGATCGAGCCCACGCCGCCCGACGCGCCGGTCACCAGCACCTCGCCGTCGCCCGGTTTCACGCCGGCACGCTCCAAGGCCAGCACGGAAAGCATCGCCGTGTAGCCTGCCGTGCCGATCGCCATGGCCTGCCGCGCATCGAGCCCCGCCGGCAATGCCACCAGCCAATCGCCAGAAAGCCGCGCCTGCTGGGCGAGGCACCCCCAATGCGTCTCGCCGACGCCCCAGCCGTTAAGCACGACCGCATCGCCGGTCCGCCAATCCGCGTGCGTGGATTCGAGCACGACGCCCGCGCCGTCGATACCGGCCACCATCGGCCACTTGCGTACAACGGGGCCTTTGCCGGTGATGGCCAGGCCGTCCTTGTAGTTGATGGTCGACCAGTCCACGCGGATCAGCACGTCACCAGCGGTCACGTCGTTGGCAAGCGCTTCGGACGTGGACAACGCCGCGTCATCGAGGTCGACGATGTGGGCCAGCGGGCCGCCATCCTGCTTTTCAAGCATCAGCGCGCGAAACGACATACCAGGTCTCCAAAGGTGAGTTCAATGCAAGCGCCCAAAGAAAAAGCGCCGGATCGACCGGCGCTTCCTGCGTGCGAATTACGACTTCTTGAGCGCGGCGAACTTGCGCTCCAGCGTGGCCGCATCGATCAGGCCCGGCGCCCGCGAGCCATCCGGGAAGATGATGGCCGGCGTGCCGGTCACGTTCAGTTGCTGGCCGAGCTTCAGGTTGGCCTCGAGCGGTGTATCGCAGGTGCCGGCGCCGCCCGGGGCGGTCTTGGCGGTCATCCAGTCGCGCCAAGCCTTGGCGCGGTCGGCCGAGCACCAGATCTGCTTGGCCTTGGTGTTCGAGTCCTCCGACAGGATCGGGAACAGGAAGGTGTAGACCGTGACGTTGTCGACCTGCGTCAGCATCTGTTCCAGCTTGTGGCAGTACGGGCAGTTCGGGTCGGAGAACACGGCGATCTTGCGCGCGCCGTTGCCCTTGACCCACTTCACGGCGCGGTCCAGCGGCAAGTCGGACCACTTCACGCGGTTCAGCTCGGCCAGGCGCTCCTGTGTGAGGTTGGTGGCGGTCTGCGTATCGAGCAGGTCGCCGTTGAGCACGTAACGGCCGGTGGCATCGCTGTAGACGACCTGGCTGCCGAGGTTGATCTCGTACAGGCCCGCGAGCGGCGACTTGGCGACGCTCTTGATCTCCACGTTCGGGCCCAGGGCCTTCTGTACGGTGGCCTTGACCTTGTCCAAGGCGGGCTCGGCGGCACCGGCGCTCAAGACATAGCCCGCGCCAATGGCTGCCACGGCCACCGCAGAGGCGATGGCCGCCACCCGAATACGAAACGACATAACGACTCCTGGAACCCCGAAAAACCACAAATCCGCTGAGATTGCCTCAGCCGAGTGCGTGCTTGATCAACAAGCGTTTGATAAATGGCGTCATGCCCACCATGCGCATCCCCGCGTTGCGTACCTTGCGGGGCAGCGCCCCCGGCAGGGCGAACAGTTTATGCAGACCGTCGGTGGCGGCCGTGAGCGAAAGCAGGTCTTCGCGGCGGGCACGTTCGTAACGGCGCAGCAACCTCAGATCGCCATGATCGCGCATGGTTTCACGTTCCGCCATTACCCGGCCGATTTCGGACACATCCCGAAGCCCGAGGTTCATGCCCTGCCCGGCCAGCGGATGGATCACATGGGCCGCATCGCCCACCAGCGCCACGCGCGGCGCGACGGCCCGGCTGGCGTGCTGCAGCACGAGCGGGAAACCCTGCGCAGGCGTGATGTTCGACAAGCGCCCGAAGCGAGCGGCGACGGCGCCACCCGCCGCGGCTTCCACGGCGCGGCACAGCGCCTCGGGCGACAGCGCGAGCAATTCGCGGGCGTGCTCTTCGCTGGCAGACCACACGATCGACACACGCCGATCGGGCAACGGCAGCATCGCGAGGATCTCGCCGCGTACGGGGGGGCCGTCACCCGGCGCTGCCGCCTGCTCGGCGGATGCACCGAGGAACCATTGCCACGCGGTGTCCTGATGCCAGTGCTCGGCCTGGAAGTTGGCCACCACACCAAGCTGCCGATACGGTTTCGCTTCAGCCTGGATGCCGGCCTGCTCGCGCACCCACGAATGCTTGCCGTCGGCGCCGATCACGCATTCCGCGCGGACCGTCTGGCCGTCGGCCAGCGTCAGCTTTACGGCGTCGGCTTCCATTTCGAAACCGGTGGCGGCATGCGGGAACGACTGCACGGTGTGGGCAAAGCGCAGCGCAGTTTCCAGCGCGCGCTCCACGAGCGACGATTCGGCAATCCATGCCAGCTGTGGCGTGCCGGCCGCGTAGGCGGAAAAATGCAGGTCCGGGTGGGCGTGCTCGCCGCGTGCGGCAGCATCGTCGCCGAAGATCCGCATGTCGTGCACCGGCTGCACGCGGGTCATGTCGAGCGCCGGCCAGATGCGCAATTGCTCGAGCAACGCCTGGGAGCTGGACGAGAACGCGTAAACACGTGCGTCCCACGCGTCCGGCCCGGCGGGTGTGGCGGCTGGGGCGGGTGGCGCGATATGCGCAATGCGCAAGCCGATCTGCGCCAGCCGCAGCGCGCAGGCGCGCCCGACGATGCCGCCGCCCACCACGGCCAAGTGGTAAGGCGCTGCCTCCCGGGAAGCCGCCTTCGAAGTGGAAAACGTGGGTGTATTCATGGTGGGCCGATTATAGCGGCGGGGGGTGTAGCAGCCTTGCGGGCGCGCAAAAGTGTCGCGACAGATAGGGGCGCCACCGCATACGGGCTCGGTGTGGATGCTCCTCGCCCGTGAAGAGGCGGTAAAGTCACTTCAAATCCTTGCCGTGTCCGAAGCATATCGGCTGCACATATGTGCCATGTGCGCCGCATATGGGCGAATGACGTCGCTATCTGCAAACCCGCGAAGTGACGCCATTTTCACCTCGGCGTCCCGCGCTCAAGTCATACGCCGGGATGGACGATAAAAGCCGGGCAATTCGACGTTTTGAAGGGCTCGGGCCGCCGATACAGTGCGGGTCCGATCCACGCATTTCTCATCGCCATGTGGACTTTTTCCGAACGCTCCGCCGCATCTTTGACGCTGGCCGCGCTGCTGGCCCTGGCCGGCTGTACGCAAATGCCCGCCCAGACGCCTGCCCCGGTGGCCCGCTCCGCGCCCACGGGTGAAGTCATGACGTTCGTCATCCCGCCCGATGCGCTGGGCGCGCACGATCCGCAATTGACCGCTGTGCTGACCAAGGCCGGCGCGTTGGCCGCAGCGCAAAAACGCCCGGCGACGATCCAGGTGGCCGCATTGGCACAGGATTTCCGCTATCTCAACCAGGCGCTGTGGAACGGCGTGCCGGCCCAGCGCGCCGGCTCTGTCCGCCTGGAAAACCTCACCGTCAGCGCCAGCCAGCCTTACAGCGTGACGATCCGCATGCAGGACTAAGAGGAACGTCATGCGTATGACCCATCTGCTCTTCCCGCTCACCGTCGGCCTGCTGACGGTACCGGCCGCCTCGGCTTTTGCCGCGCCGCCCGATGCACTGATGCCGGCGACGGCCGCCGCGCCCGACCGCGTCTATCCGCCCCTGCCCTCGCTCGCGATGCTGCCGCCCAGCGGCGGTGCCGAAATCGAGGCTGCGCCGGCCGCACACGCGCGTGGCAGCAAGCGCAAGGTTGTGACAACGCAGTGGCGCAAGGCGACCGAGCCGGTGCCGCGCATGGTGGTGTCGGAGGCATCGCACACGTATCTGGCCGGTATCGAGCGACAGCTTGAAGTGGCCCTGCAGAAGTAATCCACGATCACCGCCGGAGCCGTCATGCCCCTCGCCCGCCTTCTTTGCTTGGACTGGTGCCGCCTTGCCGGAGCCCTTTTGCTAGCTGCTTCCAGCGTTGCAGCGCACGCCGCCTCGGGTGATTGCTTCGAGCAGGCCGGGACCTATCAGGGCGTCAACCCGACGGTGCTGCGCGCGATCGTGTGGTTTGAATCGAAGGGCGATGCGGGCGCCATCCATCGCAACGCTGACGGCTCGGTCGACATCGGCCAGGCACAGATCAACTCGATCCACTTCGGCACGCTGGCGCGCTATGGCGTGCCGCGCCACGCGCTGACCGACGCTTGCGTGAACGTATTCGTGGCGGCCTGGCTGCTCAAGCAAAAAATGGTTCGCCACGGAAACACATGGCGGGCCATCGGCGCGTACCACTCCGAAACGCCCGCCCACCGCGACGCCTATGCGCGCAGCATCCAGCGGGTGCTGATGTCGTGGGGGGAGTTGCGGGCCGACCGCTGAATCGAGTCCGGACCCGGAAGCCGGCTGCCGCTCAGTAGTACGAGACGGCGGCGTAGGCCTGACGTGCGCCGATGGCGCGGCGCTCCCCGCTGACCAGGCGCATCAATTCATCCTGGCGCGGACAGACCAGCGCACGCACACGGGCGTCGTTGGCCAGAATGCGCATCATCAGGTCGCGCTTGCGCTGTATTTCTTCGTGCGACAAGGCCGGGCGCAGACCGTGGCCCAAGCGCTCCATGTGCGCCGCGCATTCGCGCTCCAGCAAGCTCACTTCGTCCCAGTCGCCGCGTTCTGCAGCATCCACCATGTCTTCGGACAGGCTGGCGATGGCCTCGTAGCAGGCGAACAGGCCGGCGCGGTCGGAAACCGTATGGATCGGGCGGGCGGCGGTGGCGACGGTCCAGGACATGCTGTGCTCCGATATTAGATGTGTTGTTTGTGGCAAGCAGTGCAATAGGCGTGCCCGGGGATGCCCAGCCGTTTCCCAGCCACCCGGAAATGCCGCCAAACCCTTTCCTGGCTTGGTTTTACAGAATACGGAGGGTGTGCGGCAACGGGCAACGCAGGCCTGAAACATGGCCTTGCGAGTCGAAGTTGTTACGTTTCTGGAACGTAACGCGTAACGGGGTCGTAACGCTCTCTGGGCGGGCGGCAGCTCCCCTGCCCGCAACTATCCGCCGACGGAGGCATTGCAGGGCTGGACCCCACCCAGAGCGGTTACAATCACGCCTTTCCGTGAACGACGCCCCCAGCCCGGATTCCACTGTGCTGCTGCAGCCTCCCGCGTCACGCAACCCCTTGATTCAGAGCCTTTTTCACCATGAGCCTCCAATGCGGCATCGTCGGTCTGCCGAACGTCGGTAAGTCGACCCTGTTCAATGCCCTGACCAAAGCCGGCATCGCCGCCGAGAACTACCCGTTCTGCACGATCGAGCCCAACGTCGGCGTGGTGGAAGTGCCGGACGCCCGTCTGCAGGCACTGGCCGACATCGTCAAGCCGGAGCGGGTGCTGCCGGCGGTGGTCGAGTTCGTCGATATTGCAGGCCTCGTGGCGGGCGCCTCCAAAGGGGAAGGCCTGGGCAACCAGTTCCTGGCCAACATCCGCGAGACGGATGCCATCACGCACGTGGTGCGCTGTTTCGAAGATGAAAACGTGATCCACGTTGCCGGCAAGGTCGACCCGATCGCTGACATCGAAGTCATCAATACCGAACTGGCCCTCGCTGACCTGGCTACGGTGGAAAAGGCGCTGCAGCGCTACACCAAGGCCGCCAAGTCGGGCAACGACAAGGAAGCCGCCAAGCTGGTCGCCGTGCTGGAAAAAGCGCAGAAGGTTCTGGACGAAGCCAAGCCAGTGCGCGGCCTGAACCTGACCGACGACGAGTGGGCGACGCTCAAGCCGCTGTGCCTGATCACCGCCAAGCCGACCATGTACGTTGCCAACGTGCGCGAAGACGGCTTCGAGAACAACCCGCACCTCGACGCGGTGCGCAACTACGCCGCCCAGACGAATTCGCCGGTGGTGGCCGTGTGCGCCGCCATCGAAGCCGAAATCGCAGACCTGGATGACGCTGACAAGGCCGAATTCCTGGCCGACATCGGGATGGAGGAGCCGGGCCTGAACCGCGTGATCCGTGCCGCCTTCAAGCTGCTCGGCCTGCAAACCTACTTCACCGCCGGCGTGAAGGAAGTGCGCGCCTGGACGATCCATATCGGCGACACAGCCCCTCGCGCAGCCGCGGCCATCCACACCGACTTTGAACGCGGCTTCATCCGCGCCCAGACAATCTCGTACGAGGATTACATCCAGTACAAGGGCGAACAGGGTGCCAAGGAAGCCGGCAAGATGCGCGCGGAAGGCAAGGAATACATTGTCAAAGACGGCGATGTACTGCACTTCCTGTTCAACGTCTGACCCCGCACGAAGTGCCCGAAAAGCCCCGCAAGCGACGCGGGGCTTTTTTTTCATGGCCGAATCCCGAAGACGCGGCCCCGCGCCTCGCGGATGCCGCCCCGCGCTTGTAACGTTGAGGCGACTCCGCATCACTTTTTTACACGCCGGCGCAATCGACCGGACGGCGCTGGCGCTCGCCAACGCCCGCCGCTGAGCCATTTTGCCGCCTCTGGCACGCCGGTTGCGTAGCCCAGACCGGATACGCTGAACCCCGGCAGGCCCGACGCCCGGGGCAGCCCGCCGCCCCCGCCTGGCGCATTGGATCAGGCGCTTGGGACGGCGCACTCGCCCGACGCCATGAGTTCGCAATCGCCCCCGCCCTTGTCTGCAGTTGACGACATCGACGCCTCGCCCGAAATTGGCAGCAACGCTGCCATCCAGTCGCGCGGAGTGTTGCTGTGCCTGTCCGAACCCGATCTACGCATCCAACAGGTCAGCGAAAACCTCGAGACCGCGCTGGGAACACCGCTGGCCGCCGCGCTGCAGGCGCCGGTCGACCATGTGACGGGTGCCGCGGGCCGCGAGGTGCTGGAGCGCGCGCTGGCCACGCAGAGCATCGACGGCCACCCGCTCTACATCGGTACGCTGCAGATGCCGCACGGTCATGCGCTCGACGCGGTGGTGCACCGTCACAAAGGGACGCTCATTCTTGAGCTCGAACCTGCCGTGCATGCCGCCGACGGCGCGTTTGTGTCGATGTACCCGCTGGTCCGGACGTTCGTCGGCAGCCTGCAAGCCGCAGGCACGATCGATGCCCTGACCGACCTGGCTGCACGCGAGGTTCGCCGCCTCACCAACTTTGGCCGCGTGACGATCTACCGGATCGACAGCGACGGCTCCTTGCAGGCGCTGGCGGAAGCGCGTGACGCCGCTTACGACACGCTGGTCGGGACGCATTGGCGCGGCGACGGCATGGCGCCCGAACTGCGCAGCCTGTACAGCCACAACCCGTTGCGTCTGGTGGCGGACGTGGACGACACGCCCGTAGGTCTGGTGCCGCCACTGCATCCGTCCACCGGGCGGGCCACCGACCTGGCCTATGCAGCCCTGCGCGCCGCGTCCGAAGCGCAGCGGGTAACCATGCGCGGCATGGGCGCGAGGGCGTCCCTCACGCTGGCACTGACCGTGCGCGGGAGTCTCTGGGGCCTGATCGCCTGCCACCATGCCACGCCCTGTTCGCTCTCTTTCGAAGTGCGCACGGCATGTGAGCACCTGGCACAGATTCTGTCGCTGCAGATCGAAGCGAAGGAAGACCGCGCAGAAATCGCCCACCGGCTGGAACTGCGGCGCATCCTGGTGCGCTTGCTGGCCGCGATGTCCGACCGCGACCATTTCGAGGATGGCCTGATCGAGCATCCCGCCGATCTGCTGCGCTTTGCCTCGGCCAGCGGCGCGGCCATCGTGCGCCAGGGCGAATGCGTGCGCATCGGCGCAGCGCCCGATGAGGCCAGCATCCTGCGGCTCACCGAATGGCTTGCCAAGGAGCGCCCCGGCGAGGTGTTCCACACCGACCGGCTGGCCAGTACCTATCCGGACGGCGCCGCGCTGCTGCCGCAGGCCAGCGGCGTGCTGGCCGTGCAGGTTTCGCAGCTGCATCGTCACTACGTGCTGTGGTTCCGCCCCGAAACCCCGCACACGGTGCGCTGGGCGGGCGACGACGCACCGCACGTGAGCATCGATGACGACAGCCACATTCTGGGTCGCACGCGCCATTGGCAGGAGCACATCGCACACACGTCGCGGCCGTGGCGCACGAGCGAAGTGGAAACTGCCTCGGAGTTTCGCTATGCCGTCCTGAACATCGTGCTGCGCCGCGCTGAAGAAGCCGCGGAGCTGACCAGCGAACTGCGCCGCGCCAACCACGAACTCGAAGCATTTTCGTATTCCGTATCGCACGACTTGCGCGCACCGCTGCGCCACATCGCCGGCTACGCCGAACTGCTCGCCGAGATGGAGGGCCAGCACGTCTCGGAGCGGGGGCGGCACTTTCTGCAGACGATTTCCGAGTCGTCGCGTTTTGCGGGCAAGCTCGTCGACGACCTGCTTACCTTCTCGCAGATGGGCCGCGGCGCGCTTCACCTGACCGATGTCGACCTTGCCCTGCTGGTGCGCGGCGTGGTGCGCGATCTGACGGTAGACCAGGGGCGGCGCCACATCGAATGGAACATCGCCGCCTTGCCCGTGGTGCGCGCCGACCCGGCATTCCTGCAACTGGCGATGCGCAACCTGCTCTCCAACGCCATCAAATACACACGCGGCCGCGAGCCGGCGCGTATCCATATCGACGCCGAACAGACTGACACAGAAACCATCGTGCGCATTGCCGACAACGGCGTGGGGTTCTCGATGGAATACGTGGCCAAGCTGTTCGGCGTGTTCCAGCGGCTGCATCGCATGGACGAATTCGAGGGCACCGGCATCGGATTGGCCAATGTGCGGCGCATCATCGATCGCCACGGCGGCCGCACCTGGGCTGAGGGCGAGCTTGATCGCGGCGCCACGTTCTACTTTGCGCTGCCGCGCGCGCCCCACCCGCTGGCGGCATCCGGGGCAGGCCTCCGCACGCCCGTGACCCGCGATGCCTGATCGTTCTTTCCACGTTCATTGTCACCATGCTCAAACCCATCCTGCTCGTTGAAGACAATCCGAACGACCTCGAGCTGACCCTGCTGGCACTGGAGCGCAGCCAGCTTGCCAACGATGTGGTCGTCACCCGGGACGGCGCAGAAGCGCTGGATTACTTGCACGCGCGCAACCTCTACGCGCAGCGCGTGCCCGGTAACCCGGCCGTGGTGCTGCTCGACTTGAAGCTGCCAAAGGTGGACGGGCTGGAAGTCCTGGCCGAGATCCGTGCCACACCCGCGCTCAAGAGCCTGCCGGTGGTCATGCTCACCTCATCACGCGAAGAAACCGACCTGCTGCGCAGCTACGAACTCGGCGTCAACGCCTATGTCGTCAAGCCGGTGGAATTCCGCGCCTTTGTCGATGCGATTGCCGACCTGGGCGTATTCTGGGCGGTGCTCAATGAACCACCGCCCGGTTCAACCCGCGCACGCCGCACGTCACCCCCGGCGAACTAGCCGCCCATCCGGAGCATTCGCCCTCATGCCCAATCTTCAACTGCTGCTGGTCGAAGACAATCCGCTCGACGCGGAGTTGACCCGCGCACGGCTGGAAACGGCCAACCTGCAAGCCGACACCACGCTGGTCGACAACGAGACCGACTTCATCGCCCAACTGAGCGCGCGGACCTTCGACGCCATCCTGGCCGACTACATGCTGCCGCAGTTCACGGGGGCAGAGGCGCTCGACATTGCGCGCCGCATGGCGCCGCAAACGCCGTTCATCTTCGTATCCGGCGCGCTGGGCGAGGAGCACGCGGTGGACATGCTCAAGCGTGGCGCCACCGATTACGTCATCAAGCAGCGACTGCAACGCCTGCCCGTGGTGCTGCTGCGGGCGCTGGCCGAAGCAGCCGAACGCCGCCAGCGCATCGCCGCGGAAGCTGCCCTGCGCGAAGCGGAAACGCACTTCCGATTGCTGATCAATGCGCTCAAGGAGCACGCCGTGCTCTCGCTTGACCCGCAGGGCATCGTACGCACCTGGAACGCCGCGTCGCGCAGCATTCTTGGCTATGCGGGCGAAGACATCCTCGGCAAATCGGCCGAGATTCTCTACCCGCAAGCCGCGCGCGAGGCCGGTGAATTCCAGCGCAAGCTCGAACGCGTGCGCCGCGAAGGCAGCCTCACCGACGACCGCTGGATGCTGCGCAAGGACGGCACGCCGTTCTATGCATCAAGCGTGGTCACCGCCATCCACAACGAGACCGGGCAACTGGTCGGCTTCTCGAAGATCATCCGCGACTCGACGGAAGAGCGCATCGCGGCCGACGCCCTGCGCCGAGCCAAGGAAGAAGCCGAGACTGCCAACCACGCCAAGGACCACTTCCTGGCGGTGCTCTCGCATGAGCTGCGCACGCCGCTCACGCCCATCCTGACCGCCGTGCATCTGCTGGAACTGCGTCAGGACCTGCCGGCGTATGTGGTCGCGCAGCTCGAAGTCGTGCGCCGCAATGCCGAGTTGGAAGCGCGCCTGATCGACGACCTGCTCGACATCACCGGCATTGCGCGCGGCAAGCTGGCGGTGAGCTTTGCGCTGGTCGACCTGTACCCGCTGCTGGAGAGCACGCTGGAGATGTCGCGCAACGACATGCAGGCCAAGCGGCTCTCGCTCAAAACACGCTTCGAGGCCGGACGCAGCCGGCTGTACGCCGACGGCGCACGCATCCAGCAGGTGATCTGGAACCTGGTGCGCAATGCCGTCAAATTCACGCCCGAAGGCGGCGCCATCGAGGTGCGCGTCTGGAACCCGTCGGCCTCCACCGTGGCCGTGGCCGTGAAGGACAACGGCATCGGTATCGAACCCGATGCACTGCCGCGCATCTTCTCGGCGTTCGAGCAGGCCGATGCATCGATCACACAGCGCTTCGGCGGGCTTGGCCTGGGCCTGGCGATTGCCTATGCGCTGGTGCAGAAGCATGAAGGCTCGCTGATTGCCGAGAGCGCCGGCCGCCACGAGGGCGCCACGTTCACACTCACGCTGCCGCTGGCCACCGAGATGGTGCAGCCCGAGACGCCGCCGTCGCCGCCCTCGCCACGCGCCCAACCGACGCGCGGCCTGCACGTGCTATTGGTGGAAGACAACGCCGATACAGCCGAAGCCATGTCGCAGATGCTGGAGATCCTCGGCCACAGCGTCGCCGTGGCCAATGGCGCGCGCACGGCCATGCAAGCCGCGGAGTCTGGCGCGTTCGATCTGCTGATCAGCGATATTGGACTGCCGGACGGCAGCGGCTTGGACGTGGTGCGCGTATTTGCGGAGAGGCAGGCTGCCCCGTCGATCGCAATCACCGGCTACGGCATGGAAGACGATATCGCCCGGTGCCGTGACGCGGGCTTTACGGATCACCTGACCAAACCGGTGGATTTCAAGCGGCTGGAAACGCTGATGGCCGGTTATCTGGCCGCGCGCGACGCGCGCACTACCGGCGTGGGCGCAAGCTGAGCCGCGCCAGAATGCCGCAGTGGCAGTTGCCTTAGCGGCGCACCAGGCCCCATGCCGCAGGCAGCAGCATGGCGCCCACCACGGCGGCCGTCCACGCCATGATCTGGCCATCGGCATACAGGTGGGCGAATTGGCCGCTGTAGTAACCGAGCAACGCGCCGAGCCCGCCCGTCAGCAGCGCAGGCACCCATCCAAGGCGCTTGCCTGCAGGATGCAGCCAACGCGCCGCGATGCCCACCCCCAGCCCGATCCACAGCGGCCCGATCCACCCCATGCCTGTTCTCCGTATTGCCCTTGAGCGATTCAACTGGACGCGTACCTTAGCGCAGGACGGTGCAGAAGGCCACGATCGCACTGCGCGTCGCGCGTGACGAATAATCGACATTCCTCAATACATATCACCAGATTTGACCTGCCGCCTGCTCATCCGGGGGCCGGGCGTTATAATCCGAAGTGCTCAAAATTCGTGCCGTTCCTTTAACCGGCCGCCCCACATGCAGTTGCTGACGCTCGGAATCAACCACCACACTGCGCCGCTTTCCCTGCGCGAGAAGGTGGCGTTTCCGCTCGAGCAGCTCAAGCCCGCGCTGGGCACGCTGCGCCAGCATTTGCCGCACCTCCGAAGCACGGCAGAAGCCGCCATTCTCTCCACCTGCAATCGCACCGAAATCTACTGCGCCACCGACGGCAACCTGCCCGAGCAGACAGCGCACGAGCATGCGATTCGCTGGTTGGCACAGCACCACAACATCGACCCCGGCGAACTTGCGCCCCATGTGTATTCGCTCGGCCAGTCGCTGGCGGTACGCCACGCGTTTCGCGTGGCCAGCGGGCTCGATTCGATGGTGCTGGGTGAAACGCAGATCCTCGGGCAGATGAAAGACGCCGTGCGCACCGCCACCGAGGCGGGCGCCCTGGGCACGTACCTGAATCAGCTGTTCCAGCGCACCTTTGCCGTGGCCAAGGAAGTGCGCGGCACGACGGAGATCGGCGCGCATTCCGTGTCGATGGCCGCCGCCGCCGTGCGCCTGGCGCAACGCATCTTCGAATCGATTGCGGACCAGCGCGTCCTGTTCATTGGCGCCGGCGAGATGATCGAGCTGTGCGCCACCCACTTCGCCGCGCAGACGCCACGCGAAGTGGTGATCGCCAACCGCACGCTGGAACGCGGCGAGAAGCTGGCCGAATCGCTGTCGAACCAGGGCTTGAACGCCCGCGCCGTGCGTCTGGCCGAACTGCCGACCAAGCTTGCCGAGTTCGACATCGTTGTCTCGTGCACCGCCAGCACGCTGCCCATCATCGGCCTGGGCGCCGTTGAGCGCGCCATCAAGCAGCGCCGCCACCGCCCGATGTTCATGGTCGACCTGGCGGTGCCGCGCGACATCGAACCCGAAGTCGCACGTCTGTCCGACGTGTTCCTCTACACCGTGGACGACCTGGGCGCCATCGTGCGCGAAGGCAACGCGCTGCGGCAGGCCGCCGTGGCGCAGGCCGAGGCCATCATCGAAACGCGCGTGCTGAACTTCATGCACTGGCTCGATGCGCGCAGCGTGGTGCCGATCATCCGAGATCTGCACGCGCAGGCTGAAACGCTGCGCCAAGGTGAACTGGAACGCGCTCAGCGCATGCTCGCGCGTGGCGACGATCCGGCGCTGGTGCTCGAAGCGCTGTCGCAGGCGCTCACCAAGAAATTCCTCCACGGCCCGACGCATGCCCTGAACCATGCGCAGGGCGAAGGCCGCGAACAGCTCATCGACCTGTTGCCGGCGTTGTTCCGCCAGTCCAGCCACTCCGAGCGCTAGCGGCCAGCGCTTCGCTCGCGCGCCGCCCGCTTTCACTCCGGCACGCAACCTCTGGCGCGGTATCATGCGCCGCCTTCGCTTCCAGCGTTTCCCTCCGCGACTGCCCGAATGAAGCCCAGCATGCTGTCCAAGCTCGACCAACTGGCCGAGCGCATCGTCGAAATCAACGCGCTGCTTGCGCGTGAAGACGCCACCGCCAACCTCGACCAATACCGCAAGCTCACGCGCGAACATGCCGAGCTGGAGCCGGTGGTCGCGCAATTTGCCGCATGGAAGCAGGCGGAGGAAGACATCACCACCGCGCAGGAGTTAGCGGCCGATCCTGACATGAAGGCGTTTGCCGAAGACGAACTGCGCGCCGCGCGTGAGCGCATGGAGTCTCTCGAAGGCGAGCTGCAACGCCTGCTGCTTCCGAAAGACCCGAACGACCATCGCAACATCTTCGTGGAAATCCGTGCCGGTACTGGCGGCGATGAGTCCGCGCTCTTTGCCGGCGACCTGCTGCGAATGTACACACGCTACGCCGAACGGCAGCGCTGGCAGGTGGAGATCGTCAGCGAATCGGCGTCTGACCTGGGCGGCTACAAGGAAGTGATCGCGCGGCTGGTGGGCGAAGGTGCGTACTCGCGCCTGAAGTTTGAATCGGGCGGCCACCGTGTGCAGCGCGTGCCGGCCACGGAGGCGCAAGGGCGCATCCACACCTCAGCCTGCACCGTGGCGATCATGCCCGAGGCCGATGCGCTGGCCGACATCCAGATCAACCCGGCGGATTTGCGCATTGACACGTTCCGCGCGTCCGGCGCGGGTGGCCAGCACATCAACAAGACGGATTCGGCCGTGCGCATCACCCACCTGCCGACCGGCCTGGTGGTGGAGTGCCAGGACGACCGCAGCCAGCACCGCAACAAGGACCGCGCCATGCAAGTCCTGGCTGCGCGCCTGAAGGATCGCCAGGAGCGGGAGGCGCAAGCCAAGGAGGCCAGCGCGCGCAAGAGCCTGATCGGCTCGGGCGACCGCTCTGACCGCATCCGCACGTACAACTTTCCGCAGGGGCGCGTGACGGATCACCGCATCAACCTGACGCTGTACAAGATCGACGCGATCATGGATGGCGACCTCGACGAACTCGTCGGCGCATTGGCGGCCGAGCATCAGGCCGAGCAGCTTGCGGCGCTGGGTGACGACGCCTGACGCTATCAATCTTTAAAAAGCGCGCGCTTCGTAACATCCGCTTGCGTTTGATACAGCTTTGCGCGATGGCGGCCCGGCCTCGCGTTCCTATAATCGAACTCGATCACGCCGAGTGCGTCGCCGGTCGCATCCGGGGCGCACTCACCAACAAGCGCGGCAACATCACGATTAGGAGAATCGCAATGCGTAACCAACTGCTGGCCATCACTGTCGCTACCACCCTCGCACTCGGCTTGGCCGCCTGCGGCAAGAAAGGCGACGCCACCGACCAGGCCGCCAAGAGCGCAATGGAACAATCGAAAGACGCCGCGAAGCAAGCGCTCGACAATGCCGGCACCGCCGTGAGCAAGGCCGCGGACGCTGCCAAGGTGGAACTCTCGCAAGCGGCTTCGGATGCGCAGGTCTCCGCTTCGGGCGCGCTGGCGCAGGCCAAGGAAGCTGCCAAGACCGCAGCCGACAAGACGGCCGATGCCGCCAAGGTTGCTGCAGACAAAACCGCTGACGCCACCAAGGAAGCAGCCAACAAGGTCAAGGACGCAACCAAGCAATAAGCGCTGCTTAACCGCACCGACCCGCTCGCGGGCCCGCGCCACATCGGCCGGGCCCGTGTTATTTTGTGCGCCCGATCTTCGCTGCTGGTCTGTTGCCGTGTCGTCTTCCCCCGTCATTCCGCCCGAAAACCTGGCTCGCGTGTCCGACGCGCTGACGGCGCTGGCACGCGCCGGCTTGCCTGCGCTTGAAGCGCGCATGCTGGTTTCGCATGTGACGGGCCTGTCTCGTGTGCAACTGATCACGCAAGACACGTGCGCCATCGATGTGGCCGCGCGCGCGAAAATCAGCGAATTGGCGGCGCGCCGCCTGGCGGGCGAGCCGATGGCCTATCTGCTGGGCGAACGTGAATTCTTCGGCCGCACGTTCAAAGTGACGCCCGCCGTGCTGATTCCGCGCCCCGACACCGAATTGCTGGTGGAGCAGGCGCTGGACCGCCTTGAAGAACGCGATGCACCCGCCGTGCTCGACATGGGCACGGGCAGCGGCATCATCGCCATCACCATTGCGCTGGCGCGGCGCGACGCGCGCGTGTGGGCCACCGACGCCTCCGCCGATGCGCTGGCCGTGGCGATCGACAATGCCAAGGCGCTCGGCGCCAGCAACGTCCGGGCTGCGCTGGGTGACTGGTATGGCGCCTTGGCCGTAACCGATGCGCCACCCGCCTTCGACCTGATCGTCAGCAATCCGCCGTACATCGCCGCCACCGACGTGCATCTCCACCAAGGCGACCTGCGTTTCGAACCTGCCGGCGCCCTCACCGACCACGATGACGGCCTGCGTCACCTGCGCAGCATCGTCGCGGGGGCGCCTGCATGGCTGGGCGGCGGCGGTTGGCTGCTGCTCGAACACGGCTACGACCAGGGTGAACCGGTGCGGGCGCTGCTGAGCGGCAGGGGCTTCGCCAACGTCTTCACCGCACAAGACCTGGCTGGTCACGACCGGTGCAGCGGCGGGCAATGGCCTGATGAAAACGCCGCCGCGCGTTCCTCGCTAAAATAGTCGGGTTTTCCAATGTGGACGGCAGCTCTGAAACCCCGCTGCCATCCCTCACCCAATCGAGTCTCCCCATGAGCACCACGCACGAAAAGATCGATCAGATCGTCAAAGGCCACCCCGTCGTCCTCTTCATGAAAGGCACGGCGCAATTCCCGATGTGCGGTTTCTCGGGCCGCGCCATCCAGATCCTGAAGGCCTGCGGCGTGGACCGTCCGCACACCGTCAACGTGCTGGAAGACGACGAAATCCGCCAGGGCATCAAGGACTACGCCAACTGGCCGACCATTCCGCAGCTGTATATCAACGGCGAATTCATTGGCGGCTCGGACATCATGATGGAGATGTACCAGAGCGGCGAATTGCAGCCGCTGTTGGCAGCCTGAGCCGCGTTCTCGTTTCAGCGTGACCTCAACCCCGAACGCAGCGACCCAGACGCCACCTGAGCGCCGCATCATCGTGGCGATCACGGGGGCGTCGGGGGCAATCTACGGCGTGCGGCTGCTGCAGATTCTGCAGAGCCTGCGTGAGTCAGCGGGGGTGGAATCGCACCTGCTGATGTCGCCCGCAGGGCTGATGAACGTGCAGCACGAGCTGCACATGGCACGCGAAGAAGTGGAAGCGCTGGCGCACGTCGTGCATAACGTGCGCGACATCGGCGCGACCATTGCCAGCGGCTCGTTTGCGGCGGAAGCAATGGTGGTTGCGCCCTGCTCGATGAAGACGCTGGCGGCCGTTGCGCATGGCCTGTCGGACAATCTCATTGCCCGCGCAGCCGACGTCACGCTCAAGGAGCGACGCCGCCTCATCCTGATGGTGCGCGAAACGCCGTTGAATCTGGCGCATCTGCGCAACATGACGGCGGTCACGGAGATGGGCGGAATCGTATTTCCACCCGTGCCCGGCTTTTACCAGCGTCCCAAGACGATCGACGATCTGGTCGACCACACGGTCGGGCGCGTGTTGGATCTGCTCGGCTTGCCCCAGACGTTGGCGCCGGGCTGGCCAGGCTTGCGTTCAACGGACTAGGCGCCGATCAGCCGCCCGCCGATCAGCGGTGGTGGTAATTGAAGTACACCGACGGCCCACCCCAATAGCCGCCGTAGTAGGCGGGATAAGCCGGTGCCGCATAGACCGGCGCAGGCGCCACAGCCACCGGTGCCGGATACACGGCACAACCCCCAAGCGTCGCGGCCAACAAGGCCAGAGCCACGATTTTCATGATTAGCGTCCTTTGGCCTCGCTAGTGAGGCCGTGTGGACGTTATAAGCCGACGCGGGCGACGTCGGCGTCATGCGGGTGTAAGCGTTGTAACCGAAGACTACGAGCGTGTGTCCGTAACTTTACTGCTTGGGCTTCGACTTGCCCGGGGCTGGCACGGCGATCGCGGCGGGCGCAGAAGCAGCCACACTGGAGCCTGCAGCCGGTATCGGCGCATTCGGATCGACTTCCGCACGCATCTGGTCCATGACCGCCCCGGCGCGCGGCGCCCAAAGGAATTCCACCGTGCCGTTCTGCGGCTCTTCGGGAATCGCATACATCGTGATGATGGTCTGATGGCCCGCCCAACGTGCGCGAAGCGAATCAACCGTCTTGCCAGACTTGAGCTTGAGGGGCGCCTTGCCTTCCTGCGCGGGCTTGCCGTAGCGATCGGACAAGGCCTGGAAGACGCGCTGTTCGGTATCCACGCCACGCGTCGGCACGAAGATGCCGGCGATGTTGCCATCCGGGTCGATCAGGAGCACGGCTTGCGGCCCGTCCATCAATTCGGGGCGCGATGCCTGAGGCACGCCCAACGAGCGCGTGCGCCCATGCGATTCCAGCGCATCGGAGCAGTATTCGGCGACATCCTTGCCGCCGTTCGCGCGTACGTCTTCGCATGAGGGCAGCTTGCGCAGCGGCTTGCCCAGGGGAAAGACGTCAAGCAACGCCGCCACGTCGCCGGGGTCGCGCACCGTCTTGGCTGGGGCGGCTGCCTTGGAGGCCGTCTTGGCGGCAGGTGCGGCAAACGTCACGGGCGCGATCAACGAGGTCGAGAGGGCAAGCGCGGCAGTTGCGGTGGCGCGTCGCGTCCAGCAGGTCATGCGAACTCCATGAAGGAAAGAGCCGAGAGTGTGCCACGCAGGAATGCTGGCGCACGGGAAAGCGGGTCTGACCGACGGTCGGCGGCGTGCGTTCCCGTCAACCGGACGGCTGACCCACCAAAGACCGCCTGGTTACACGCCATTTGACGCGGATACCAGCCCGATGCGGCCAGAAACATTATCAAAATGTTGCCGGTTTTGATCTCGTAAAGGTACGGCAGGTAAAATCTCGGCGGCACAGACGAATGACCGGCAGGACCGAAGCGTCACGTTCCTCGGCCCGCCGCATAGACGCGATCTCATTTTGAACATTCCCTCCGCTGTTTCTTCCCGCACGCCGGGACCCGCTCGCGCGGCACGCACCCGTTCGGTAGCCGGCTATGCGCGGCTCGCCGTAGGCCTGCTGGCGCTGGCTTCGGCGCATGCGGCGCTGGCCTTCGGTTTCAACGATGTGGCCGCACGCGCCAAGCAACTGGCCGCGAAACCGTACCAAGCGCCCGCCGATACCCTGCCCCGCGAACTGCGTGAGCTGCGCTACGACCAGTACCGCGAAATCCGCTTCAAGTCTGACCAGGCTTACTGGCGCCGCGACAAGCTGCCGTTCGAACTCGGCTTCTTCCACGAGGGTTCGTACTACGACCAGCCTGTGAAGATCAACGAGGTGTCACCCGCCGGCGTGCGCGAAATCCGGTTCGATCCACGCCTGTTCGACTACGGCCCGGTCAAGCTCGATCCGAAACAGGTACAGAAGCTCGGCTTTGCCGGCTTCCGCGTGCACTATCCGATGAACACGCCCAAATACAAGGACGAGGTCATCGTGTTCCTGGGCGCGTCGTACTTCCGTGGCATCGGCAAGGGGCAGGTCTACGGCCTGTCCGCGCGCGGCCTCGCCATCGACACCGCGCTCAATTCGGGCGAGGAGTTCCCCCGCTTCACCGATTTCTGGATCGAACGCCCCGCCGCCAACGCCAAGGAGTTGACGATCTACGCGCTGCTGAACTCGCGCCGCGCCACGGGTGCCTACCGCTTTGTCATCAAGCCAGGCAGCGATACGGCGGTCGACGTGAAGGCGCAGGTGTACATGCGCGAGAACGTGAGCAAGCTGGCCATTGCGCCGCTCACCAGCATGTTCTTCTTTGGCGAGAACCAACCGGCGCCTGCGCTGGATTTCCGCCCCGAGGTGCACGACTCCGACGGCCTGTCGGTGCTGTCCGGCACGGGCGAATGGATCTGGCGCCCGCTGACGAACCCCAAGCGCCTGCTGGTCAGCTCGTTCGGGACGACCAATCCCGGCGGCTTTGGCCTGATGCAGCGTGACCGCGCGTTCTCGAGCTACCAGGAAATCGGCGACCGCTATGAGCTGCGCCCGAGCGCGTGGGTCGAGCCCGTGGGTAAATGGGGCGCCGGCCGCGTGGAGCTTGTGCAGATTCCGACGCCCGATGAGACCAACGACAACGTGGTCGCCTACTGGGTGCCCGAGAATCCACCCAAACCGCAGCAGCCGTTCAATCTCGAATACCGCCTGCTGTGGCAGAAGGACGCCGACAAGAAGCCGGCGCTGGCTTGGGTTGCGCAGACGCGCCGCTCGCACGGCTGGACCACCAAGCGCCCCGACGAGCGCAAGCCGGACGATACGATCGCCTTCGTGGTCGACTTTGAAGGGCCGGCGCTGGCCAAGCTGGCGCCGAATGCACCGGTTGAGCCCGTGTTTTCGGCAGATGCCAACGGCAAGATCGAGTCGATCTTCGGTCAACCCAACACCGCGACCGGCGGCTGGCGCGTGACCGTGCGCCTCAAGCGGGTCGACGACGATAAACCCGTTGAACTGCGTGGCTACCTGCGCAGCGGCGGCACCGGACTCTCCGAGACGTGGAGCTACCTGTTACCTCCGGGCTGAACGTGACGACAGCCCAGACTGTCGGTGCTGCCGGCACCGCCCCCTCCACCAGCCCTGCCACAGCGCAGTCTGTGGCCGACCATTACCTTGATGCGCTGCCGCTGGGGGCCGATGCGCGTGCTGCGCTGCTGCGCAATGCGGGCATCACGGCCGGCGACGACGATGCAGCAGCGCTTGCCAAGCTGCATCGTGCGCTCGCCCGGCTTGACCCCGCACAGACGACCTCGCTCGGCGCCGACGCACCGGCCTACGCCTCCGTAGGCTCGCGTCTGGATGCCGCCTATGGCGCCACGCGCGCCGATGCCGCATCGACCGAGCCCTCCGCCCAACCTGCGCCACCCGTTGAGCACGACAGCCAGGGCCGCATCCACCTGGATACCGGTCCCACCCCTGCGCGCCGTTCGATGGTGCCGTGGCCATGGGTGCTCGGGCCGATCTGGCGCGCGCGCAAGGCCGTCGACCGCTGGATGCATGGCGGCAAGAAGCCGGTGCCGTATGAAGCGCCCGACTCGCCGGACCCGAAAGGCATCTGGCGCTTCGTCGGCGCGCGTCGCCGCCTGACGCTGCTCGCACTGATGATCGCGCAGACCGTGGCTGCCACCTGGGCGATGAGCACGGTGCTGCCGTACCACGGCGCCGACTGGCTCGAAGCCATCATCATCGTGCTGTTTGCGGTGCTGTTCTGCTGGGTGTCGGCGGGCTTCTGGACGGCCATCACCGGCTTCCTGCTGCTGGCCTTCCACGGCGACCGCTTCGTCATCTCGCGCCGCGCCACGCCCGACGCCACGATTCCCGACGACGCACGCACGGCCATCGTCATGCCGATCTGCAATGAAGACGTGCAGCGCGTCTTCGCGGGGCTGCGCGCGACGTACGAATCGTTGCAGCGCACGGGGCATCTGGAGCACTTCGACTTTTTCGTACTGTCGGACTCCGGCGACCCGGACATCCGCACGGCAGAAGCCGATGCCTGGCTGCACATCTGCCGCGCACTCGATGGTTTCGGTCGTATCTTCTACCGTTGGCGCCGCCACCGCGTGAAGCGCAAGAGCGGCAACATCGACGATTTCTGCCGGCGCTGGGGCGGCCGGTACCGCTACATGATCGTGCTCGACGCAGACAGCGTGATGAGCGGCGATTGCCTGACGCGCCTGGTGCAGTTGATGGAAGGCGCGCCCAGCGCGGGCATCATCCAGACCGCACCGCGCGCCGCCGGCCGCGACACTCTGTATGCGCGTATCCAGCAGTTCGCCACGCGTGTGTACGGGCCGCTGTTCACCGCCGGCCTGCACTACTGGCAACTCGGCGAATCGCACTACTGGGGCCACAACGCCATCATCCGGCTGGACCCGTTCATCAAGCACTGCGCGCTGGCGCCGATACCGGGCAAGGGCTCGCTTTCCGGCGAGATCATGTCGCACGACTTTGTCGAAGCCGCACTCATGCGTCGCGCCGGCTGGGCCGTGTGGATCGCCTACGACCTCGACGGCAGCTACGAAGAAATGCCGCCCAACCTGCTCGACGAGCTGGGCCGCGACCGCCGCTGGTGCCACGGCAACCTGATGAACTTCCGCCTGTTCGGCGCACCGGGCTTCCACCGTGTGCACCGCGCGGTGTTCATCACCGGGGTGATGGCCTATCTGTCCGCGCCGCTGTGGTTCCTGTTCCTGCTCCTGTCGACGGCCCTGTTGGCCAAGCACACGCTGATCGCGCCCGAATACTTCACGCAGCCGCGCCAGCTCTTCCCGATCTGGCCGGAGTGGCATCCCGAAAAGGCCGCGGCGCTGTTTTCCGCCACGGCCACGGTGCTGTTCCTGCCGAAGATCCTGAGCGTGCTCGTCTTGTGGGCCCAGGGGCCGAAGCGCTTTGGCGGGGCGATTCATCTGGCGCTGTCGATGGTGATCGAGGCGGCGTTTTCGGTGCTGGCAGCGCCTGTGCGCATGCTGTTCCACACGCGCTTTGTAACGGCGGCATTCCTCGGCTGGAAGGTGCATTGGAAATCGCCGCCGCGCGAAGACGCGCAAACACATTGGGGCGATGCCGTACGCCGCCACGGCCTGCACACCGTGATTGGCCTCGTCTGGGCTGCAATCGTGTATTGGCTGAATCCGAGCTTCCTTTGGTGGCTTTCGCCAGTCGTGGGGGCCCTGATCGTGTCCATCCCGCTGTCGGTCTTCTCCAGCCGCGTGAGCCTGGGCCGTGGCATGCGGCGGCTGCGCCTGTTCATGATCCCGGAGGAAGTGCGCCCGCCGCGCGAACTGCGTGCCACGCGCAAACACCTGCGCAATGCGCCGCCGATGCCGGACTTCCGCCAAGCCGTCGTCGATCCCGTCACCAACGCGCTGATGTGCGCCATTGGCACGGCGCGCTTTCCGCAAGACCGGCGCCTGTTGGCCGTCCGTGAAGCACAGGTGCGTCACGCGCTTGAGGTCGGCCCTGACCGGCTCACGGGCAAGCAGAAGCTGGTATTGCTGTCGGACCCATTCTCGCTATCGGCGTTGCATCTGGCGGTGTGGTCGTCCCCTGAACAGCGTGCGGTCTGGGAGGCCGCTCAACACTGAGCGGAGAGGCCTGCCTTCAAATACCGCGCCCCACCCGCGTCTTGCCGGTGGGGCGTTTTACTTCCCGTTACATCCGTAGGATTTACGTATCACCTGAAGCGTCCGGCGGTTCATAGAATGGCATCACGAACTTGATACACGAAGTCGCCGGCACCTCGGCCCCGGCCTCGCAACCGTAAGGAGAAGCAACATGAAACGCACATTGCTCGCATTCGTTCTGGGTGGCGCCGCGCTGTGCGCCTCGACGGCGGCGCTGGCGCATGTGGATGTCGGCGTTGCGATCGGCGTACCTGCTGCACCCGTGTATGTCGCACCGGCCCCTGTCTATGCCCCGCCGCCCGTGGTGTATCGCCCTGCCCCGGTGTATGCCCCGGCTCCGGTGGTTTATGGCGGCTACGGCTACTATCGCGACCGCGACGACTGGCGTGAGCGCGAATGGCGTCGCCACGAGTGGCGTGAACGTGAATGGCACGAACACGAACACGAAGGACATCACGATCACGGCTGGCACCGCGGCTGGGACCGCTAACGTCTCGCTTGACGAGGCAGCTGCATCGGCAACGGCCGCTCAGACGAGCGGCCGTTGCTTTTGTACGCTTGAATGCCTGCGCAATCCGCAAACCGACCTATGCTGACGTAGCGGCCCCTGCAATCTCGGCGCCGGCCGTACAGCCCATGGGAGGACGCCATGTCGATCTCCAGCACCCTCGACAGCTGCCTGCGCAGCAAAGGTTGCCTCTACGAGGTGATTCGTCATCCGCATACCCATACCAGCACCGAAACTGCGCGCGCAGCGCACGTCCCAGGCGACCGCCTGGCCAAGACGCTGCTACTTGAAGACAAGCTGGGCTATGTCGCGGCCGTGTTGCCATCGACATATCACCTGCATCTGGCGGAGCTGCAAAAAGAGTCGGGCCGCATGAACCTCACGCTGGCCGATGAATCGGAGTTGCGTGAAGTCTTCCGGGACTGCGACGCCGGCGCCGTCCCGCCCGTCGGCATGGCGTACGGCATGCCGACTTACATCGACAGCAGCCTGATGGCCCACGGTGACGTCTACTTCGAAGCCGGCGACCACGAAAACGTGGTGCATATGGACATGGACCAGTTCATGGCCTTGATGCGCGACGCCAAGCCCGCGCACTTCGCGTATCGCATGCAGGGCATCCTCTTCTGAGGAGACCGACATGGTCGACGATGTCGTCGTCACGGTCCGCAACAACGGACCTTGTCACATCAAGGGAAACTTCCGGATCGTCACCCAGGGCGGACGAGAATTGCCGGTGGAGGAAAGCCAGGCCTGGCTGTGCCGCTGCGGACACTCGCTGAACAAGCCGTTCTGTGACGGCTCGCACAAGCGCGTCGAGTTCGACAGCAATCTCGACGCGCCCGCCCCGATTGAGGCGGACCGGTCGCCGTAAGCCGAAACGCGGGCCGAAAGACCCGCGCGTCGCCGCTTAGCGCGTGACAGGCTTGTAGCGGATACGCTTGGGCTTCGCGCCTTCTTCGCCCAGACGCTTCTTCTTGTCGGCTTCGTATTCTTGGTAGTTGCCCGGGAAGAATTCGACGTGCGAATCACCTTCGAACGCGATGATGTGCGTGGCGATGCGGTCGAGGAACCAGCGATCGTGCGAGATCACCATCACGCAGCCGGCGAACTCGAGCAGCGCATCTTCCAGCGCACGCAGCGTTTCGACGTCGAGGTCGTTTGACGGCTCATCGAGCAGCAGCACGTTGCCGCCCGAGATCAACGTCTTGGCCAGATGCAAACGTCCGCGCTCACCGCCCGACAGGGTGCCAACATGCTTCTGCTGATCGCCGCCCTTGAAATTGAAGCGGCCGATGTAGGCGCGCGATGGCGTCTCATACCGGCCCACCGTCAGGATGTCAGAGCCGTTCGAAATCTCTTCGAAGACGGTCTTGTCTGCGGAGAGGGCATCGCGGCTCTGGTCAACGTAAGCCAGCTTCACCGTCGGGCCGATCTTGATGGTGCCCGAATCCGGCTGCTCCTTGCCCGTGATCATGCGGAACAGCGTCGACTTGCCGGCGCCGTTCGGGCCAATGATGCCGACGATCGCGCCCGGCGGAATCGTAAAGCTGAGATTGTCGATCAGCAGGCGATCGCCATAGCTCTTGCTGACGTTCTGAAACTCGATGACTTCATTGCCCAGGCGCTCGCCGGCCGGGATGAAGATTTCCTGCGTTTCGTTGCGCTTTTGGTATTCCTGGCTGTTCAGCTCGTCAAAGCGGGCCAGACGCGCCTTCGACTTGGCCTGACGGCCCTTCGGATTCTGGCGCACCCATTCGAGTTCTTTCTTCAGCGCCTTTTGGCGCGCCGATTCGCTAGACTCTTCCTGCTTCAGGCGCGTCTCTTTCTGATCGAGCCAGGAACTGTAATTGCCCTTCCAGGGGATGCCGTGACCACGGTCGAGTTCGAGAATCCACTCGGCGGCGTTGTCGAGGAAGTAGCGGTCGTGGGTCACGGCCACCACGGTGCCGGGGAAGCGCGTGAGGAACTGTTCAAGCCAGTCCACCGATTCGGCATCCAGGTGGTTGGTCGGCTCGTCCAGCAGCAGCATGTCTGGGCGAGAGAGCAGCAGCTTGCACAGCGCAACGCGGCGCTTTTCACCGCCCGAGAGGTGCTCGATCTTGGCGTCCCACGGCGGAAGGCGCAGTGCGTCGGCGGCAATTTCAAGCTGCAACTCAACGTTGTCACCGGAACCGGCGGCGATGATCGCTTCCAGGCGCGCCTGTTCTTCGGCGAGCTTGTCGAAGTCGGCACCTTCCTCGGCGTATGCCGCGTAGATGGCTTCGAGCTGCTTTTGCGCATCCATCACTTCGCCCAGGCCGCTCTCGACTTCTTCGCGCACCGTCTTGGCGGGATCGAGCTGCGGCTCCTGCGGCAGATAACCGATATTCAGGTTGGGCATCGGCGTGGCTTCGCCTTCGATGTCCTTGTCGAGGCCGGCCATGATCTTGAGCACGGTCGACTTGCCCGAGCCGTTCAGGCCCAGCACACCGATCTTGGCGCCGGGGAAGAAGGACAGCGAAATGTCCTTGAGGATCTGGCGCTTGGGCGGAACGATCTTGCCCACGCGGTTCATGGTGAAAACGTACTGTGACATGGCGTAAAAGCGGGGGAAAGCGCGTGAAATTGGGAACCCGCGGAGTGTAGCAAAGGCACAGCCCGCGCCGGGTGCGAATCGCGGATAGGCGGCGCGGCGTTTGCGGCACAATCGGCGCGATCCGGTGCAAGATAACGGCATGCCTCGCTCATCGCCGCTCGCCCCGCTGCTGACCCGCCGCGCGCTCAACCGCGCGCTACTCGACCGCCAGTTGCTTCTGCGTCGCGGTCGCATGACGCCGTTGGCGGCGATCGAGCGGCTGGTGGCGATGCAATCGCAGATTCCGCAGGCACCGCACTACGGGCTGTGGTCGCGGCTGGAAGGGTTTCGGACCGAGCCGCTCGACAAGCTGCTGACTACGCGCCGTGCCGTGCGCGGCGCGATGATGCGCTGCACGTTGCACCTCGCGAGCGCACGCGACTACGTGGCGCTACGCCCGCTGCTGGATGCGCAGATGCTGCGCCAGGCCTTCAGCAACGGCAGTAAAAGCGTCGCCGATATCGATCCGGCAGCCTTGCGCGCGGCGGCGCGAGCGGCGCTGGCAGGTGGTCCGCTCACCGCCGTCCAGCTTGGCGAGCACTTCCAGCGACTGTGGCCAAAGCGCGATGCTGGCGCACTTGCACGCGCGATTCCGTTCCTGGAGCCACTGGTGCAGGTGCCGCCGCGCGGCCTATGGCGCGGCGGCGGGCAAGCCAGGCTGGCCGCTGCAGCCGACTGGCTCGGCGAGGGCATTGAACCCGCCGCCACGGCCGAGGCCTTGGTGCTGCGCTACCTCGCCGGTTATGGCCCCGCCTCGGTGGCGGATGCGCAGGCGTGGTCAGGACTCACGCGATTGTCGGCGGTGTTCGAGGCGTTACGCCCCCGGCTGAAGACCTTCCGCGACGAACATGGCGTCGAGCTGTTCGACCTGCCGCGCGCCCCGCGGCCCGATGCCGACACGCCAGCGCCGGTACGTTTCCTCCCGGAACTCGACTGCGCGCTACTGGCACATGCAGACCGTGCGCGCATTCTGGACGATGGCCATCGCAAGGCGATCTACACCAAGAACGGCATCTTGCCGCCGACGCTACTGATCGACGGCTTTGTTGCCGGCACCTGGAAGCTGGACGTGGCCCGCGAGCAGGCCACGCTCACGCTGCGGCCTTTTGCAAAGCTCGCCAAACCCGACACGCAGGCATTGGAGGAGGAAGGCGCGCAACTGCTGGCTTTTGCCGCAGCGGATTGCGCCGCGCACACCATCCGCTTCGGGCAATAAGAAAGGCGCCCACCAGGGGCGCCCTTCCGATGCTGTGGAGGCTGGGCCTCGTTACATCGTCATCATGTTGGCGTTCATGTTATGCATGACCCACAGCGAGCCGACAACGACGATCGCCAGGATCAGCAGCGTGAACAGGAAAGCCATCACGTTCCAGCGCTGGGCCGACGAGCCGTCCAAGTGCAGGAAATAGATCAGGTGCACGACGATCTGCACGACCGCCAGGGCCATCACCGTCACCAGCACCGTCTGGTGCGAGTACCCGCCGTCCATCACCATCTTGAACGGGATGGCCGTCAGGATCACCGCCAGCACAAAGCCGATCAGGTAGCCCTTGACCGTGGCATGGCCAGCGCCGCCGGCCGAATGACCGTGGGCATCATCGTGGGCAATGCCCGTCGAAACGTTGGTCTGTTCCATTTACATCGCTCCCAGCAGATACACGACCGTAAACACACCGATCCACACGACGTCCAAGAAGTGCCAGAACAGGCTCAGGCACGACAGGCGGGTGGATTGGGTCGGGGTCAGTCCCTTGCGGCTGATCTGCCACGTCAGGACGATGATCCACAGCATGCCGCTCGCCACGTGCAGGCCGTGCGTGCCGACCAGCAGGAAGAACGACGACAGGAATGCGCTACGGCTCGGGCCTGCGCCTTCAGCAATCAGGTGATGGAACTCGTTGATTTCCATGCCGACGAACGCGGCGCCCAGCAGCAGCGTGATGCCCAGCCAGAGCATCACTTGATCCTTGCGGCCGTTCTGCAGGCTGATCATCACCATGCCGTAGGTGATGGACGACACCAGCAGGATGCCGGTTTCGATCGCCACGTACGACAGGTCAAAGAGCTCCTTGCCCGTCGGGCCACCCGCCGTCGCACCGCGCAGGACGCAGAACGTGGCGAACAGCGACGCGAAGATGATCAAGTCGCTCATCAGGTACACCCAGAAGCCGAAGACCTTGGTGTCTGCGGCATCGTGGTGGTGCGCATGGTCATGCGCGTGGTCGTGGCCGTGCGCGTGACCGTGCGCGGCGTGACCGTCTAGAACATTGGAAGCCATGGTTTAAGCCTGCGAACCGATACGTTGGAAGTAGGCCGACTCGGTCTCGTGAACCTCGTGAGCGGGCACGTAGTAATCGATGTCGTCGTTGTTGCTGCGGAGGATGAAGCTGCCGATCATGCCGACCAGACCCAGCACGGCCATCCACCAGATGTGCCAGATCAGCGCGAAGCCCATCACGATCGAGAACATGCCGATGAAGAAGCCGGCGCCGGTGTTCTTCGGCATGTGGATCTTCTCGTAGCTCGGTGCGACCTGCGTCGGCACTTCACCACGCGCCTTCATGTCGGCAAAGGCGTCGATGTCACGGATGACCGGCACGCGAGCGAAGTTGTAGTGCGCCGGCGGCGACGACGTCGCCCACTCCAGCGTGCGGCCGCCCCACGGATCACCGGTCAGATCAGCCAGCGCATGACGGTTGCGGACGCTCACGAAGATCTGGATGAGCTGCGAAGCGATACCGCAGGCAATGATTGCGGCGCCGATCACGGCGACGATCAGCCACGGCTGCCATGCCGGGTTGTCGGTATGGTTCAGACGACGCGTCATGCCCATGAAGCCCAGCACGTACAGCGGCATGAAGGCGGTGTAGAAGCCCACGAACCAGCACCAGAAGGCGCGTTTGCCCCACTTCTCGTCCAGCTTGAAGCCGAAGGCCTTCGGGAACCAGTAGGTGATACCAGCCAGGTAACCGAACACCACGCCACCGATGATGGTGTTGTGGAAGTGAGCGATCAGGAACAGGCTGTTGTGCAGCAGGAAGTCGGCGCCCGGCACAGCCAGCAGCACGCCCGTCATCCCGCCGATCACGAAGGTGATCATGAAGCCGATCGTCCACAGCATCATCGAGTTCAGCTCGACGCGGCCGCGGTACATCGTGAACAGCCAGTTGAAGATCTTCACGCCCGTCGGGATCGAGATGATCATCGTCGCGATGCCGAAGAACGCGTTGACGTTCGCCCCCGAGCCCATGGTGAAGAAGTGGTGCAGCCACACCAGGAACGACAGCACGGTGATGGCGGCAGTCGCCCACACCATCGACGTGTAGCCGAACAGCTTCTTGCGCGAGAACGTCGAGACGATTTCCGAGAACATGCCGAAGGCCGGCAGGATCAGGATGTACACCTCGGGGTGGCCCCAGATCCAGATCAGGTTCACGTACAGCATGGCGTTACCGCCGCCGTCGTTCGTGAAGAAGTGCATGTCCAGGTAGCGGTCGGCACCCAGCAGCGCTAGCGCCACGGTCAGCACCGGGAACGCAGCCACGATCAGGATGTTGGCGCACAGGGCGGTCCAGGTGAAGATCGGCATGCGCATCAGCGTCATCCCCGGCGCGCGCATCTTGAAGATGGTCGCGACGAAGTTCACGCCGGTCAGCAATGTCCCGAGGCCCGATATCTGCAAGGCCCAGATGTAGTAATCGACCCCCACGCCCGGGCTGTAGGCCAGCTCCGACAGCGGCGGGTACGCCAGCCAGCCGGTGCGAGCGAATTCACCCACGCCCAGCGACACGTTGATCAGCACCACACCTGCAGCAGCCAACCAGAACGACAGCGTGTTCAGGAACGGGAAGGCCACGTCGCGCGCGCCAATCTGCAGCGGCACGATCAGGTTGATCAGGCCCGTCATCAACGGCATGGCCATGAAGAAGATCATGATCACGCCGTGCGCGGTAAAGATCTGGTCGTAGTGCTCGGGCGGCAGATAGCCGGCACCGCCGCCCGAGGCAACCGCCAGTTGCGAGCGCATCATGATGGCGTCGGCAAAGCCGCGCAGCAGCATCACGATGGCCAGAATGCAGTACATCACGCCGATCTTCTTGTGGTCGACCGAGGTGATCCACTCATTCCAGAGGTAGGTCCACTTCTTGAGATAGGTGATCAGGCCGAACAGGCCCGCGCCACCCAGCAGAATGGCCGACACCGTCACGACCACGATGGGCTCGTGCAGCGGAATGGCCTCCAGACTCAACTTGCCAAACATCGTCAACTCCTAGGAATTCTTGGCCGCGCTCTTGGGCGCAGGCAGGGCGGACTGCACCGGCAGCGGGCGCGTTGCCGCCTCAGCCGTGGCCGTCGTGCAGTTGGCGCCTTCGAGCGCCTCGTCGAGCGTCAGGACTTTCTCCCCTTCGCCCATCTTGTCCATGTATTTGTGCAGGATGCTGTGATACAGCGTCGGGTCGACCGATGCATACGCCGCCGGCGGCACCTTTTCGCTCGGCTTAGACAGCTCGGCGTAGCCTTCCTTGGTCAGGTTCTGCGACGAGGCGCGTACCTGCTTGACCCAGGCGTCGAACTCTTCGTTCGTCATGGCCGTGGCCTTGAACTTCATGCCGGTGAAGCCCGAGCCGCTGTAGTTCGACGACATGCCGTCAAACACGCCGGTCTCGTTGGCGATCAGATGCAGCTTGGTCTGCATGCCCGCCATGGCGTACACCTGGCTGCCGAGCTGCGGGATGAAGAACGCGTTCATCACCGTGTCGGACGTGATCTTGAAGTTGATCGGTGTGTTGGCCGGGAAAGCGAGCTGATTCACCGTCGCGATCTTCAGCTCCGGATAGATGAACAGCCACTTCCAGTCGAGCGACACGGCCTCGACGGTGATGGGCTTCACATCCGATTCGATCGGCTTGTACGGATCGAGCGCATGCGTGGACTTGTAGGTGATCACACCCAGCACGATGATGATCAGGCAGGGAATCAGCCACACCACGGCTTCGATGGCGTTGGAGTGCGACCAGTCCGGCTCGTAGCGGGCCTTGGTGTTGGACGCGCGGTACTTCCACGCAAACACCAGCGTCAACACGATCACGGGGATGACCACCAGCAGCATCAGGCCGGTCGCCACCAGGATCAGCGTCTTTTCTTCAGCCGCAATCATCCCCTTCGGGTCCAGGACCGTCAGGTTGCAGCCCGCCAGCAGGAGCGGGAGGCTTGCGGCGAGGAGCCGCTTCATATGTGGAACGAGTGTGTTCTTCATGTCTTGCACAATTGCGCCGGCGATGCTTCCGGACATCACGGGAGCCAAGCAGCCCAACAGCGGCCACAGGCGGAAAAACGCGGGAAATGAGAGAAGACCAAACCACCGGCGCCCCGAATACGGCTGGGAGTGCGGCAGCGGATCTTCGATCACATCAGGCGCCGGTCAGGGAGAAGCTGAACCCAACGCCCTCAGTTCGCGAGGCGGACTTCGCTCATGCCGGGCATGGGCGAAGTCGAACTCCGCCGCGTCGCACAAAGCGGCGGACGACAGATCGGGGGCGTAAAAGGTCGGAGCAGGCACTACGTCATGCGCCCGTTGGGGAGCGCGGTTGGAAGTGGAATGCGGGCGCGATCTTACCGCCAGACGGCGCTTCAGATCGCGCTATCTGCTCAGGCAGGTAGAAAGCGACGTCGATTGACAAGTGATGCCCTGGCCGTACGCCTAGGGTTTACGTGGCTTTGCGGGTAAGCAAATCGAAAGTGCCTGTTGTTGCACTGCGACAATCAGCCACAGTGGCGCGCAGCCGACGTTGCGTCGGAATGTGCGCGCTAATGCAATCGGCAATGAGCGCCATTCTTATGTTGACCGGGCCAACGAGGTGACCCGGTCGAAGGGCTCTTCATGCGGTCATTGGGTCACCAGCCCGGCAATCCGCACCAGCACCAGCCCGGCGGCCACCACGAGGTAGCCGCGCAGCACGAACATCCAGGTGCGCTTGAGCGGCGTCCAGCGTGCAGGAGTAAGTTGCTCAAGCGGCGGCATCGTCCAGTGATTGCGATCCAGCACGCTCACGCGCAGCGGATGCTGGGGGCGATGACTGCGTCGCTCGATGCGCCATAGCACCAGCGACATCACGATGGCGACGAGCGAACCACCGATCAGGATCGCGCCGATCTCGAACTCGCCGATGCCCGGAAACAGCACGGCGGCTGTAAGGATGACCGAGAGCATGACCAACACAGCCACCACCCCACCGGTGAAGATGTTCATTGCGCGGCCGTTCGTCCATGGGCCGAGCACCGCCTTGTCGTTGCACAACAGCAGAAGGAACACTGTGGCGCTCGGCAGCAGCACACCTGCCAGCGATTGCACCGCATTGGTCAACAGACCTAGCGGCACGCCGGGCGTCAGAACGAGCCCCGCGGCCAGCAACGTCAGCCCGAAGTACACGGCATAGAAGCCCTTGGCTTCCGTCGGCTTGCGATGCAGCGAATGCCGTACGGCAAACACATCGCCAATCGCATACGCGGTCGACAACGACACCGCGCAGGCGCCGATGATGCTGGCGTCCAGCAGCGCAATTGCAAACAGGACACCGGCCCAGCGGCCCGAGTGGCGCTCCAGGCCATGCGCCGTGCCAAGCGCATCGGTGTAGTTGCCGAACTCCGGCGTGCCGTGAAAGGCCTGCGCGCTGAAAGCGATCATCGCCACCGCGCCGGCAATCACCAGGACGATGCCCAGCCACAGATCCGCGCGTTCATAGCGGATGAAACGCGCGGTGATGCGCTTGTCGATCACGTAGCTCTGCTGGAAGAACAATTGCCACGGCGCCACGGTCGTCCCGACGATGGCGATGATCAGCAGCATCACTTCCGCCAGCGGTGCACCGGCCGGTAGAGCAGGCACGAAGAAATCGCGTGCCACCTGCCCCATCGGCGGATGCACCATCAGAAAGATCGGAATGAGCGTGAGACTGCCCGCCACCAGCGCAAGTGCAAAGCGCTCGAACCGTCGGAAGTCACCCGTGGACGCGGCCAACATCACCAGCGCCGCCGCTGCGCAAACGCCCCAATGTCGTGGGATGCCGAGGTACTCCAGCGCCAGGCTGATGCCGATGAACTCGGTCACGAGCGTCAGCGCATTCACGAGAAACAGATCGATGACGGAGAAGCTGCCCCAGAACTTCCCGAAGCGCGCAAAGATCAGCCGCGCGTGCCCGACGCGTGTGACGGCGCCCAAGCGCAGCACCATCTCCTGGTTCACGTACAGCACGGGGATGAGCAACATGAGCGTCCACAACAGCGTGGTGCCGTAGTTCTGCCCGGCTTGCGTGTACGTGCCGAAGGCGCCGGCGTCGTTGTCGCCGACCATCACGATCAGGCCAGGGCCGAGGATGGCCAGCAACGTGCGCAAGCGTGCCCGCCAGCCGTCACGCGCGCCGGTATCGTGGTGCGCAATGGTGCCGAGCGCACCACGAATGTCGCCCACATGCGCCTCATCAAGCGCGGCATGACGTGGTGGTGCGTCGATGCCAGTAGCAATTTGGGTCATATCGACCTCCGATTTGTTATTGGGTAAGGGATTACCTGTCGTTGGATTACCAGTAGGTGCGCGACAGCCGGATGGCAGCTGCTGCGTAGCCGTGGTTGGAGAGCGATTGGCCGCCGTCATCAGCACGGCGGTCCGACGTGGCCGGCGCAGTGTTGGCACGCTCCGGCGCACCAGCGCGGACCTGTACGAACGGCGAGCTGAACGGCAGCGCAATGGCCGAGAAACGACGGGCGGGAATGGTGAATTTGCGCATAACAACTCCTGAGCGCATGGGCGCGACGCGTGCGCGGCATGCGGCAATCGCCGCGCATGGGTTTCGTACCCAAGGCGGCAGATTCAGACAATCAAGGAGCGATGCAGACACCGCTGCCTTGCCGGGGCGGCAAGTCAGCAGCAGGGAACAACCGTGCGGCGGACTCGCCTAGTAGGAAAGAAATGTCGGATAAGGTCGACTCGGACTGTCCATATGGGTCCTCCGTAAGTCTTAGAACTCGGCGTGGACGCGCATGCCGTAAAATTTGGCAGGGCCGCGGTCCCGGTTGTAGCCAGGGTTCTGGATCAATTGAAAATTGGGGCTGAGCATAAGGCCCTTGACCGGTTGAAAGCTGTAAAACAATTCGAGTACGCGCTCGTGGCCGTAGTTCAACGCGCCATCTCCCAGGAACGCGCCACTGCCGCCCGCCGCCAGGTAGGCGCGGTGATCCGGGCCTAGCATATTCAGCGAAAATGCCGCACCCACCACATCATTGGGGCGACCCCAGGCCGTGCCCTTGAGCAGACCGCCGAACGACACGTTGCGCCCCGCCTCGGTAAAAGCATAGGTCTCCGTCTTATCGTCCGACCAGTTCAATCGGGTGAAGAGGCCCAAGTTTTCACCCACCTTTTGCTCGAAGGACAAACCCACGCCAACCTTGGCGTGCTCACGCCGCACCAGGCTCAAATCGGGCTGGCCCGCAGTGGCTTGACCGAGCGCAAGAGCATCGTCAAAACGGCCCATACGGGCGAAGTTTCGCCATCCGAGCAGGCGGACTTTGCCCTCTTGGCCGAGCAGCGTGTAGCTCTTCTCCAGTTCGAGCATGTCGCCGTAATGCTTCAGAAGACGCGTGTCGAGCGGCAAGCCGTTGGACTCCACCGGCTGGAGGAAGCGGCCCGCGCGCACGGCCCAGCCAAGCTCGCTATCGATGTACTCGAGTGCAAGCCCCCAGCTGTAGCCGCGAGCATCCGCTGCATAGTCGAACGACGGATGCGTCATGAACGACCAGTTCAGGAACTGCGTGCGCGGATCGTGGGCGTACTCCACCGCATCGAACACGTCGAGCACGGGCAAATTGCCCACGGTCAGCACCACGCGACGCTTGTCCACCACGTCGGCGAATTGGTTGAAGTCCGCGTCGACCTTTTCGGTGTCGCCACCCAGACCCCAGGTCTGGCGCAGGAACACGCGGGCGCGGTAGAGCGTCGGGTCGGTGCCGGTGACCTTGGCAAGTTCCCCGTTGGTTGGGCCGCCAAGCCCGTGCAGATCGGAGAAAGCCTTGCCCATCACGACTTCTGGATTGAAGTGGACCTCGGCGCCCTTCCACAACCGCATGCCCAGATCGAGCGTGGTGCTGAACGAGTAGCTGATCGCGCGGTCGCCGGTCAGGCTGTTGTCGCCACTGTACGGAGACTTGAACGCGGGCTTGGCTTGCCAAACCCAGGTCGATTGACCGTGGAAACCGAAGCGGTCATCCAGTTCACCGCCAGCAATCGGCAGTGCATCTGCAGCCGGCGCGGAAGCCGGGGCTTCTTGCGCTTGCGCTGCATGGGTGAAAACAGAGAACGAGGTCATCGCGGCCAGCAGGGCCGGACGACGGAACGGACGCAGTGCTGCGGCACGCACCAGAACGAGCGGACGCACTGCGACCCAAACGTATTGCAGCATCGAGAGAAACAGCATGAGACCTCCCCCGTTCGTTTCTATGACGAACGTAGGCATGAGCCGACCACGATCCTCCCAGGAGACCACGAACGCGAACGCGAACGCAGCCACATGGCCGTGTCGGTAAAACAATCGAATTGTGGGAATGGGCTTGTACGGAGAACCCGCACAAGTGCCACTACCCGCCGTGCAATGCGGCTAGGCAGTGGATGGCGCAAAGCGAAAACCATGCGCCGAGACTGTCTAGCCGTTCAGAGTGCGATCGAAGATCGACTAGAACAACTGTCCATGGAGAACATCTCCGTAGTGATGACGGGGCGCAGAGTAACAAAGTGTTCTCGGACTCGGCAAGCGTTTTTTGGAGGGGGTGAAAGGCACTTTGCGCGCCGGCGACACGGGCATACCCCGCAAACCCATGACTGGCGCGGAATTGGCTTGCCAGCGCCATTTGCAAGCATCTTGGTCACATCAGAAAATACTCCCCCCAAGTACGATCGTAACCACACAATGCACGTGCCTTTTTGCGATGTACTGAACAAATGTCGTGGGCATTCGCACCCGGCTGCCGCGCCTGCTTAACTAACCCTGTAGATCGGCTTCCGCGACAAACCGAGCGCACCGCGCTGCTCCGCATCGCACTCGGCCGCACACCACTTCAAACATCGAAAGAGAGGTTGTATGACGCGCACTGCATCGATGCTCATGGCGGTTGTCGCCCTTGCAAACCTGGCCGGATGCTCTTCGACCGGCAGAGAACAAGTCCAGAACGGAGGCGAGGCATCCATGGCTCAATACACTCCACTGGCGGGCACATGCCGGACCGCCTCGGTTCCAGACGACACACTCATCGGCAAATCCGAGCAGGACGCATCGACGCTGCTGAACGACCGCCTGTGGCGCGTCAGCGAACGGGACGGCAAGGCGTTGCCGGGCACGATGGACTATCGGGAAGAACGCCGGAATCTGGGTATCCAGAACGGCAGGGTGATTTGGGTGCGGCGGGGTTGAGGTTTCCCCCCGCGCCGCGAGGCATTGTGAACGGACAAAGAAAAAGCGGCTTCCTTTCGGAAGCCGCTTCTGCATTTGGTGCCGGCTGCAGGACTCGAACCCGCCACCTGATGATTACAAATCAACTGCTCTACCAGATGAGCTAAGCCGGCAAAGAATCGCGATTCTAACCTAACACGCGTTACTTGACGACCTTTAGCGCAGGCTTTCCACCGATGCGTGGCACGTTTGGCGGGGTGGGCTCGTCCTCCGGGCCCGTTTCCGCTTCGGCAGGGACGGATGCAGATGCCGATTCCGAATCCACCGCAGCCAGCTTGGGCGGCGGGTTGTTCTCGCGTTCGGTCGCCGCCTGTGTCGTCGGGGTGCTGCGCTCCACCGGGAATGCCATACCTTGACCGTTCTCGCGCGCGTACACGGCGAGCACGTTTTCGATTGGCACCTCGATCTTGCGCGACACGCCCGAGAACCGCGCGTGGAACGTGATCCACTCGTTGCCCATGTCGAGCTGGCTGGTCGCGTCAAAGCTCACGTTCAGCACGATCTCGTCGTTCTTGACGAATTCGCGCGGCACGTTGGTGCTGTTGTCGACGAAGACAGCGATGTACGGCGTGAATCCGTTGTCCGTGCACCATTCGTAGATGGCACGGATCAGATAGGGCTTGGTGGAGGTTTCCGACATGATGAAATCAGTGACCGTGGGGCGCGGGCGTGCACGGGCCGAAACCTGGCACGACGAGCGACCCGGCGGCGATCAGCGGCGCATGACCTTTTCCGACGGCGTCAGCGCTTCAATATACGCCGGACGGCTGAAAATACGCTCGGCGTACTTCATCAGCGGGGCGGCATTCTTCGAGACCTCAATACCGTAGTGGTCCAGACGCCACAGCAGCGGCGCGATCGCCACGTCGAGCATCGAGAACTCTTCGCCCAGCATGTACTTGTTCTTCAGGAAGATCGGAGCGAGCTGCGTGAGGCGGTCACGGATGGCCGCACGGGCCTTCTCGTGATTCTTTTCGGCAGCCTTGCCCTTCTCGTTCTCAAGCACGGAAACGTGCGTGAACAGTTCCTTTTCGAAGTTGAACAGGAACAGGCGGGCGCGGGCGCGCTGCACCGGATCAGCTGGCATCAGCTGCGGGTGCGGGAAGCGCTCGTCGATGTATTCGTTGATGATGTTCGACTCGTACAGAATCAGATCGCGTTCAACCAGGATGGGCACCTGGCCGTACGGGTTCATCACCGCGATATCTTCCGGCTTGTTGAAGAGATCGACGTCGCGAATCTCGAAATCCATGCCCTTTTCGAACAGGACGAGGCGGCAACGCTGCGAGAACGGGCAAGTGGTGCCCGAGTACAAGACCATCATGGTTGTAGTTCCTTGGCGCATGGGCCGGGGGCGGCCCGATGACGGTACAACCGCGGCGACAAACGACGTCTCCGCGGCACAAACTGCGAAAAGGCAAAGGGCTAGGACCAGTTCCCCACCGGCCTAGCCCTTGCCCGGAAAACACGGATTTTACTTGATGTCCTTCCAATAGGCCGCATTCAGGCGCCAGGCCAGCACGAAGAACACGCCAATGAACAACAATACCCAGACGCCGAGACGCTTGCGCAGGTTGCCGGCGGGCTCAGCCATCCAGTCCAGATAACTGACCAGATCAGCGGCTGCCTGATCATATTCGACCTTGTTCATCTTGCCCGGCACCGACACCTCGAAGCCGACCAGCTTCTTCTCGGCCTCGCCGTGCTCGGACTTCACTTCGGCGTATTTGGGCACTTGCTGACCCTGCAGCTCCCACAGCACATGCGGCATGCCGACCTTGTCGAAGACAAGGTTGTTCCAGCCGGTCGGACGCGTGTCGTCACGGTAGAACGTGCGCAGGTAGGTGTAGAGCCAGTCGCTGCCACGTGCCCGGGCAATCACCGACAGGTCCGGCGGCACGGCGCCAAACCACTTCTTGGCGTCGTCGCGGTCCATGGCGATGTGCATCGTGTCGCCGACCTTGTCCGACGAGAACAGCAGGTTCTGCTTGATCTGCTCCTCGGTCAAACCGATGTCGCGCAGACGGTTGTAGCGCATGGCGCTGGCGCCGTGGCAGTTGAGGCAATAGTTGACGAACAGCTTGGCGCCGCGCTGCAGCGCAGACGTGTCGCTGGACTGGTTGGGCGCCGGATCGAGCGGGACGCCGCCCTCATTGGCCATCACGGGCGCGGCAAACATGAGACCGGCCAAGGCGAAAATCGCAAGCAGCTTTTTCATTCTTGTGTCCTTCATGGGTCCTTGTGCGCGGGCTCTATCAGTGCGGCGTGAACGTGACGCGCTCAGGCACTGGCTTGAACGTCCCGATCTGGCTCCAGATCGGCATCGCGAGGAAGAACGCGAAGTACAGAATGGTGCCGACCTGCGAGATGATCGAACCAACCGGGCTCGGCGGCTGGATACCCAGGTAACCCAGCACCGCGAAGGCGATCACGAATACGATCAGCAGCGTCTTGTGGAAGCCCGGGCGATAGCGGATCGACTTGACCGGCGACTGGTCCAGCCACGGCAGAAAAAAGAAGATCACCACCGAGCCGCCCATCACGACCACGCCCCAGAACTTCGCGTCAATGAAGGCAAAGCCCAGCGCCAGAATCACGGCAACAGCCACCGCCACGCCCTTGACCTTCATGCTCTTGGAACGCACGAACAGCAGCCCCAGCATGATTGCGATGAAGCCCCACAGCCACGGCAGGAAGTCCGACGTGGTCGCGCGCAGCATCGAGTAGAACGGCGTGAAGTACCAGACCGGTGCAATGTGCGGCGGCGTCTTCAACGAGTCTGCCGGGATGAAGTTGTTGGCTTCCAGGAAGTAGCCGCCCATTTCGGGCGCGAAGAACACGATCGCGCTGAAGATGAACAGGAACACCGCCACGCCCACGATGTCGTGCACCGAGTAATACGGATGGAACGGAATGCCGTCCAGCGGGATACCGCGCTCGTCCTTCTTGGCCTTGATCTCGACGCCGTCCGGGTTGTTCGAACCCACTTCGTGGAGAGCGATGATGTGCGCCACCACCAGGCCCAGCAGCACTAGCGGCACCGCAATAACGTGGAACGAGAAGAAGCGATTCAGCGTCGCGTCCGACACCACATAGTCGCCCCGAATCCACAGCGACAGGTCCGGGCCGATCAGCGGAATGGCCGAGAACAGGTTGACGATCACCTGCGCGCCCCAGTACGACATCTGGCCCCACGGCAGCAGATAGCCCATGAAGGCTTCGGCCATCAGGCACAGGAAGATCAGGCAGCCGAAAATCCAGACCAGCTCGCGCGGCTTACGGTACGAGCCGTACAGCATGCCGCGGAACATGTGCAGATACACGACGATGAAGAACGCCGAAGCGCCGGTCGAGTGCATGTAGCGCACCAGCCAGCCCCACGGCACCTCGCGCATGATGAACTCCACGCTCGCATAGGCGACGGGGATGCCGGCCGCGTTGAGCGTGCCGTCCGGCTTGTAGTTCATCACCAGGAAGATGCCCGTGGCGATCTGGATCACCAGCACCAGCAGCGCCAGAGATCCGAAGAAATACCAGAAGTTGAAATTCTTCGGCGCGTAATACTCCGACAGATGCGCCTTCCACAGGTCCGATGCCGGGAAGCGTGCATCGATCCAGCCCAGCAGCCCGGTTGTCTCCACCTTCTTCTCGGCCATGATCAAGCCTCTCCTTTCTCGTCTTTACCGATCACCAGCTTCGTGTCGGACAGGAACATGTACGGCGGAACGTCGAGGTTCTGGGGTGCCGGCTTGTTCTTGAACACGCGGCCAGCCAGGTCGAACGTGGAGCCGTGGCACGGGCAGACGAAGCCGGGGTCTCCAGCGAGCTGCACGTTGGCACCTGCGGGAAACGGACCAGACGGGGAGCAGCCGAGATGGGAGCAGATGCCGACCACGACCAGCAGGTCCTTGTGCTCGGCACGGGAGCGGGTTTCGTTCTTGCAATAGTCCGGCGTCTTCATGGTGAAAGGCACGTCGGACTTGGGGTCTGCGACTTCGTTATCGGTCTTCTTGAGCGACTCCAGCATGTCGGGCGTGCGTTTGAGCAGCCAGACGGGCTTGCCGCGCCATTCCACCACCTTCATCTGGCCCGGGGCCAGGTCGCTCACGTCCGCCTCTACGGGCGCGCCCGCTGCACGGGCTTTTTCAGATGGTGCGAATGTGCAAACGAAAGGGGCCGCAACTGCAACCCCTCCCACACCACCAGCCACGGACGTCGCAATCAATAGATTGCGGCGACCCTTGTCCACGTTTTGCTGGTCACTCATTCAAGACCCCAGGGTGAGAAATCAAGATAGATTCGCGTCAACCAAAAATTATACCCGAGCGTACCTAGCCAACGGTAGCGGTCGCGGGGGGCGGCCGTTGCGGATATAGTGGACGCACCGATTGCCCGCCAGCCCAATCCAGGCAAGGCTTCGGCATGTCTCTTGCAACCTCGCTTTCTACAATTCAGGTCAACCGTTCGCCAGCTTGACCGTTTGTCTCGAATCAAACAATCCGGAGAAAACCGATGGCACTGATGCAAGACTTCAAGAAATTCGCGATGCGCGGCAACGTGATCGACCTGGCAGTGGGTGTGATCATCGGTGCGGCGTTCAGCAAAATCGTGGATTCGCTCGTCAATGATCTGATCATGCCGCTGATCAGCCGCATCGTCGGCAAGCTGGATTTCTCGAGCCTGTTCATCCAACTCGCAGAGGCGCCCGCTGGTGTGCCGCATACCCTGGCGGATCTGAAGAAGGCAGGCGTGCCGGTCTTCGCCTACGGCAACTTCATCACCGTGGCGGTCAATTTTCTGATTCTCGCGTTTATCGTATTCTTGATGGTGCGCGCCATCACCCGACTGATCGACGCCAACCCGCCGGCAGCGCCCGCCGAGACCCCCGAAGACATTCAACTGCTGCGCGAGATTCGCGACAGCCTGAAGAACAAACCGTAATCACACGTCCGATCACACCGGATTCGGGATATCGATGAAGGTGTGGCGTATGCCAAAGCGCTCGGCGAGGTGGTTGCCGAGCGCCTGGACGCCGCCGCGTTCAGTGGCGTGGTGGCCAGCGCCGATATAAGCAACACCCGATTCACGCGCGAGATGCGTGGTCTGCTCCGAAGCCTCACCGCTCAGATACACGTCTACACCAGCAGCCACCGCAGCATCAAACCAGCCTTGCGCCCCGCCAGTGCACCAGCCGACTGTACGCACCGGACGATCCTCCTCACCGATCACGAGCGGCACCCGGTTGAGCCTTGCCGACACCGTCTGCGCAAAGGCACGCAGCGTGGTCGGTGCGGGGAGCGCGCCAATCCAACCCAGTTCATCGTCGCCGAACCGGCCTTGGGGCGAGATGCCCAGCAAGGCCCCTAGCTGCGCGTTGTTGCCAAGCTCAGGGTGCGCATCGAGCGGCAAGTGATATGCGAACAGGTTGAGATCGTGCGTGAGAAGTTGCTTCAATCGCGCATGCTTCTGCCCGACGACACGACCATCCTCGCCCTTCCAGAAGTAACCATGATGCACAAGGATGGCGTCCGCACGGGCTGCGACGGCAGCCTCGATCAAGGCCAGGCTGGCCGTCACGCCCGTCACGATATGGGTAACGCTTTCGCGCCCTTGCACCTGCAGACCATTGGGGCAATAGTCCCGAAAACGGGCCGCCTGCAACAGGTCGTTCAAGTACAATTCAAGTTCTTTTCGATCCATTTGGACTCAATTTCGCCCTATGTTGCGCCGCTTTTGGCTGTTTTTTGCGCAAGCCGTCACGGTCGTTCTGGCCGTATGGTTTGTGATCGCCACGCTAAAGCCTGACTGGCTGCAGCGCGGCAAGGTCGCAGTGCAATCCGGCTCGCCCATCGTCGCGCTGAAGGAAGTCGCGCCGGTCGGCCACGGCGGCACCTCCAGCAACTCCTACGCAGAAGCGGCCAAGGTCGCGATGCCGGCGGTGGTTAACATCTTCAGCAGCAAAAACGCGCCGAAGCGTGGCACCAACCCTCAAGCCAGCGCCGATCCGTGGTTTCGCTTCTTCTTCGGCGACCGCGCCCCCGAGCAGCGCCAGGAACCCACGGCCAGCCTCGGCTCAGGCGTGATCGTCAGTTCAGAAGGCTACATTCTAACGAACCACCACGTGGTGGACGGCGCTGACGAAATCGAGGTCGCCCTGACCGACGGCCGCAAGGCCAACGCCAAGGTGGTCGGCTCCGATCCCGAGACCGACCTGGCCGTCCTCAAGATCAATCTGCCGAATCTGCCTGCCATTACGCTGGGCCGGCTGGAGAACGTGCGCGTGGGCGACGTAGTGCTGGCGATTGGCAACCCGTTCGGCGTGGGCCAGACGGTGACGATGGGTATTGTCTCCGCGCTGGGCCGCAGCCATTTGGGCATCAACACCTTCGAGAACTTCATCCAGACCGACGCCGCGATCAACCCCGGCAACTCGGGGGGTGCGCTCGTCGACGCTGACGGCAACCTCCTCGGGATCAACACAGCGATCTACTCGCGCTCGGGCGGCTCGCTCGGCATCGGCTTCGCGATTCCGGTATCGCTGGCCAAACAGGTGATGGAGTCGATCATCTCGACCGGAAGCGTGGTCCGCGGTTGGATTGGTGTGGAGCCGCAGGATGTAACGCCAGAAATTGCCGAATCGTTTGGCTTGTCACGCAAGGATGGCGCGCTGATTGCCGCCGTGGTCCAAGGCGGCCCCGCAGACAAGGCGGGCCTGCGCCCGGGGGACATTCTCACCAGCGTGAACGGTGAGCCGATCCTGGATACGACGGCGCTGCTCAACAGCATCGCGCAGCTGAAACCCGGCGCAGAAGCCAAGGTGACCGTGTCGCGCAAGGGCAAGGCAGTGGAACTGACCATTGTTGTCGGCAAGCGTCCGCCGCCAACGCGTCGCAACGTACCAATGCCCTCGCAGGACGACGAAGAACCACAGTAGTAAGCTGCAGGTTTCGGAATACGCAAACGGCGGCCAAATGTGCCGCCGTTTTTTTGCCTGCACGCTTGAGCAGCAAGCCGGTACGCTGGGGAGCGCTGGCAATCTGCATCTCTACACTTACCAAGCGATCCGACGTACCAACAGCAGCGCTGCGTCGAGTTCCTTTCGTCTCGACCTGCTGCATGCCCCTGAACCTATGCCGGCGCAGAGCAAGCAGTAAGTGCGACGCGCCCGCCATTGCCTCGCCTACACCAACCGCCGGTCAAAGCTTGCACGCGAAGCAAGCCCAGCAGAGTCAGCGCTTCAGGGTTGCCTGCGCGCTGCAAATCATTCACACAAAGAAAAACGCCGACCCCTTTCGGGATCGGCGTTTAGCCGTTTAATTCGATGCGCTCTTACGAGCGCGTCAAATTAGAACTTGTGACGCAGGCCAACCGTAGCGCCGAACTGGTTGTTGCTGTTGTTCGGGCCCGAGAACACTTGGCTGCCGTTCGTCAGCGTCGTGCCAGCGTAGCTAGCGTCGTTCAGGCCGATCACGCCCAGACCCGAGCCGCCGCTGTTCTTAGCATAGGCCAGGTTGAAGTACGCGTCGGTGCGCTTCGACAGAGCGTAGTCGGTGCCGACCACGAACAGCCACGGGTTGCCCGTACCGCTGTTCTTGAACTGTTGGTAGTAAGCCGTACCCGTCAGCGACAGAGCCGGAGTAGCTTGGTAGCCCAGGCCAGCCCAGTACAGGTTCGAACGCAGGTTGCCGTTGCCAGCAACAGTTGCGTAGTTAGCCTTGTACCAACGGTAGCCAGCGTACAGCTTAGCCGGGCCGAAAGCGTACGTGCCAGCGATCGTGGCGCGTTGTTCCTTGTTGTCGCTACCAACGGTCGTCGAGTTGGTCTGGTCGTACACTGCGCCGATACCCAGCGGGCCGCCAGCGTAGTTAGCACCCAGGCTCCACTCGCGGCCGGTCTTGCTGCTGCCGGCGACTTCGTTGCCGTTGTAGTTGAACGCGTACAGACCCGAGACGCTCAGGCCACCGAACGTGCCGATGTACTTGACGGCGTTGTCAGCACGGCCCGAGAAGAACTGGTCTTGCGAAGCGAGCGAGTAACGCGTGGCGATTGCCATCGGGTCATAGATCAGCGAGAAGTCATACAGCAGGTTTTGCTGACGACCCAGGGTCAGTTGACCCCACTGGCCTTGCAGACCGACGTAGGCGTTACGGCCGAACAGACGACCACCTTGACCCGACGTGCCGGTGTCAATGTTGAAGCCGCTTTCCAGGTTGAAAATACCCTTCAGGCCACCGCCCAAGTCTTCAACGCCACGCAGGCCCCAACGCGAGCCCGACAGGCCACCCGAATCCAGGCCAAAACGCGAGCCGCTCGAACCAGCGGTCGTGCCCGGCACCTTGTTTGCGTAGGTCAGACCAGCGTCGACCACGCCGTACAGGGTCACGGAGGATTGTGCATAGGCGCCACCGGCGGCCAGAGCTGCCACAGCAGCTGCAAACAGTTTCATCTTCATATCGACACTTTCCTTGTCAACTGATTGGGAAATCTTGACTGTCCTTATGGACGACGCAGATACCTCACGTCTGACCGCATTATGTGCCAGCGTTGACGGATTCCGGAAACCCTTTCTGGCTCTGGGCCACGATTTGCGGCCAAGTTGTTGCTCATGGGCAACACGCGCCGAGCCCCTCTTAGAGGGGGGCGCAACCCGCGTTTTGCGCGGTGGCACAGGGGCTGGCGGGCGATTGCGCCCCTCTTCCCGAACACAAAATTTGGCAGTCGCCGGCAGCTTTGATTTGTCGCCTTCGCGCCACGTTAAGGCGGAAAGTGCTTTTTAATTATCTTTTATCGGCCGAGTGCGAGACGCCATCGTTTGAGGAAATCGGCACGGCGAAGCTGATCTTGATGGGCGAGTAAACCCGGACCGACCGGAATCGGCCGATGCGTGTTGCCAAGCTCGGCGAGCAGGCGCTTCGCAGTGAGCCCCGTCTCAACGTCCTGGCGCAGCGAAAACAAGAACGCGCGATCCGCCATCACGCTCTGGCCGTCGCGCGAGAGCATGAAGTCGAGCCAGAGGCGCGCGGCATTCGGGCGGGCGGCGCGCCGCGCGATAAAGGCGACCCGCGTCGCGACCAGCGTGTAGTCGGTCGGCATCTTGATGGCGAGCGCCGGATTGCGATCGGCGTAACGCGCGGCGTAAGAGCCGATCACGTCGTACGCGAGCAGGCTTTCGCCGGAGGCGACGCGCTCCAGCATCGCGGCCGTGGTGATGTACAGGTTGACGTTGACACCACCCAATGCCTTGGCAACATCCCAGAACACCGGCGTTGTGCGCGCATCTTCGGCGGCGAACAGGAAGGCGGAACCGGAGTGCTCGATGTCGTAGGAGGCGACCCGACCACGCAGCAAGTCACGATGGCTATTCAGAATGCGAGCGAAGTCGGCGTGGGTGGATGGGATCAACTCCGGCGGTAGCTGCCGCGTGTTGTAGACAAAGACGACCGGCTCGTAGCTCGTGCCGTACGCCTCGTTCTTCCAGATCGCCCACGATGGCAGGTAAGGCCGCTCGGGCGATGCGTAAGGAAGTGCGTGGCCGTCGTTCACGAGCTTGAACTGTTCGGGCATGGCCGAACTCCAGACAACGTCGGCGCCCGGCGACTTGGCGGCGAATTCAGCGAGGAAGCGCCGGTAGATGTCGTCGCTGTTCTGCTCACGGTAGTCGACGGTGATCCCGGGGTAGCGCGTTTCGAAGGCGCGAATGACCGGGTACGCGGCGGAGAAATCCGTCGTCGAATACACCGTCACACGGCCTTCGCGGCGCGCGGCGTCGATCATCGCGCCGTAGTCGCGCGGATAGTACGACGGCAACTCTGGCGTCGATCGGGTCAGCCACTGGCCATGCGCCCCTGGCGCGGCCACGCCGCTGGCAGCCAGCAATGCGGCGGTCTGACGGAGCCAGCGGCGACGGGAATTTGGAATGGACGACATGCCGGTTGAAGCGCAACTGGAGCCGCATCACGTGGACAGGGAAATCGAGATACGGGCGCCACGCATTATCATGAAAAAGTAGCCAGAACGATATTGAGAGACACCCGATGCGGATTTTGCTGGTGGAGGATGAGGACGAATTGGCCGCATGGCTGGCGCGCGCGCTGGCACAAAGCGGCTTCGTGATCGAGCGTGCTGCCGATGGCGTTATCGCCGAAGCCTTTCTCGGCTCAGGAGAATTTGATGCGGTGGTGCTCGACCTGCGCCTGCCGCGCAAGGATGGCTTTGCCGTGCTGGCCGACATGCGCGCGCGCGACGACCGCACGCCGGTGTTGATCCTCACCGCCCAGGGCGCGCTGGACGAGCGTGTGCGCGGGCTCAATGCAGGCGCAGATGACTTCCTCACCAAACCGTTCGCGCTGTCGGAACTGGAAGCGCGGTTGATGGCGCTCATCCGCCGCAGCCGCGGCCGGGCGTTTCCGCGTCTGCGTTGCGGGCCCCTGGAGTTCGACACCGGACGCAAGGCATTCCTGCTGTCGGGCGAGCCGCTGGCGCTCACACCGCGTGAGCACGCCGCCCTGTCCGCGCTGCTGCACAAGACCGGCCAGCCGATCAGCAAGGTGCATCTATTCGACAAGGTCTTTAACCTGGACAGTGATTCGAGCCCCGACGCGGTGGAGGTGGTGGTGCACCGCCTGCGCAAGAAGCTGGCGGGCATGGGCGTACAGATCGTTACCGTGCGGGGGCTGGGCTACATGCTTGAAGCCGGCGATGGCGACGCCCCCGCCGCCGGCGACAGCGGCGCATGATGCAGCGGCTCGCACGGCTCCGGCTGCCGCGCAGCCTGAAACTTACGTTGCTTTGGCTGCTGCTGCCGGGGCTGGTGGGTGTGCTGGCCATCGACATCGTCTCGGCGTACCAGGCGCTGCGCGGCGCGACCGATCGCGCCTACGATCGCGCGCTGCTCGGCTCGGTGCGCGCCATCGAGAACGGCGTGACGATCGAGCGCGGGCAGGTCCAGGTCAACGTGCCGTATGTGGCGTTGTCCATGTTCGAATCCACCGCGCAGAGCAATGTCTATTACCGCGTCGCTTTCGAGCCCTTGCCGGGCAAGGCGCCCGAAGCGGCGCTGACCGGCTACGACGATCTGCCGCTGCCCGTGACGCGGTTGGAGAACGACACCCCGCTCTTCTACGACGCGACGTACCACGACGAGCCCGTCCGCGTGGCCGCCGTGGCAAAGCCGCTGTATCAGCCCGGGCTGCCGGCGCGCATCGTCATTCAGGTTGCGGAAACCATCGAGACGCGGCGCGCGCTGCAGCAGGCGGTGTGGCGCGGTACGCTGCTGCGCGATGCAGCACTGGTGGCGGTCAGCGCCGCGCTGTTGTGGCTCGGCGTAACCGTCGCGCTGCGGCCGCTCAGCCGCCTGGCTCGCAGCATCGGCGTACGTGCGTCGGACGATCTCCGCCCGCTCGATGCCACGGACGTGCCCGCCGAAGTCCGCCCGCTTGTCGACGTGATCAACCACCACATTCATCGCTACGCCGAACTTGCGGAGGCGCAAAGCCAGTTTCTTGCCGATGCGTCGCACCAGTTGCGCACGCCGCTGGCCGTGCTGCTCACGCAGGCCGAATACGCCCTGCGCGAAACCGACCCGGCGCGCGTGCGCGAAAGCCTGTCTGCCATCATCGCGCGCCTGCAGTCGACGAACCGGCTGACCACACAGCTGCTCGCCCTCGCCCGCGCCCGGCATGCGGGGCAGGATGCGCCGGCTGAAACCTTCGACCTCGGTGAATTGGCCCGCGACGTGGTGGTCGACGCACTGCCGCTGGCGCGCGAGAAGCAGCAGGATCTCGGCTGGGACGACGGCGGCCTCCTCATGCCCTTGCCCGTCATCGGCTATTCGGCGTTCCTGCGCGAGTCGCTCTCCAACCTCGTGCACAACGCCATCCGCTACACGCCGGCGGGCGGCCGCATCACCGTGCGCGCAGCGGCTGACGGCGATACCGCACTGGTCTGCGTGGACGACACCGGGCCTGGCATGAGCGCCGAAGAGCGCGCGCATGCGTTCCAGCGTTTTCGCCGCGCACACGAGGGCGGAAGTCGCCAGGGTAAACCCAAAGACGCGCCTAAAGATGCCCGTTATGCCGCCGAGGGCTCCGGCCTAGGACTGGCCATCGCGCGTGCCTATGCAGCGCATAGCGGCGGGCACATCGAATTGGCCGATGGGGAGCCGAACGCGCACGGCGGCGTCGGCTTGTCGGCGCGCATCCGCGTACCGCTCGCGGGGGCAACTGCGTCCATCGAGCATGCTGCGATGCAGCAGCCGCAATGAAAGCGTCACGAAAGCGCGCGATTTCTATAATCCGCCGCACCTGGGGCCATCCGTCCGAGCTACACGCACCACGCCATAAGTAGCCGGCCCCACACCATCACAAGCAAACAGGAGACAAACCCATGCTTCGTGGCCGCTTTACGCCCGCGCACGCCGCTCTCGCTTCAATTGCCGCTGCCGCACTGACCCTCAGCACCACCGCCCCCGCACAAGTACCGGCTGGTTATCCCGCCAGCTACGCCGACACCATCGCCGCCGCCAAGAAGGAAGGCAAGGTGGTGGTCTATGCGACGACCGACACCAAGGCTGCCGATCCGCTGATCAAGGATTTCGAGTCGCTCTACCCGGGCGTGAAGGTGGAGTACAACGACATGAACAGCAGCGAGTTGTACAACCGCTTCATCAGTGAGCAGGCTGCCGGCGGCGCCTCCGCTGACATGATGTGGAACTCGTCGATGGACTCGCAGCTCAAGCTGGCGCAGACCTACGCGATGAAGTACGACTCGCCCGAAGTGCCGAACGTGCCGAAGTGGGCTGTCTACAAGGGTCTGGCCTACGGCACCACGTACGAGCCGGCCGTGTTCCTGTACAACAAGCGCCTGATCAAGGATTCGGAAGTGCCGCAAACGCACGCCGACTTCGCCAAGCTGGTCGCCAGCCAATCCGAGCGATTCAAGAACAAGGTCACGACGTACGACATCGAGAAATCGGCCGTGGGCTTCATGATGGCTGCGCAGGACAATCTCGATTCGCCGCAGTACTTCGACTTCGTCAAGGCAGTGGGCCCGAACCTGGTGCTGCAGTCCTCGACCGGCACGATGATGGAGCGCGTGGCCTCGGGCGAAAACCTGGTGGCGTACAACATCCTCGGTTCGTACGCGATTGCACGCGCCAAGAAGGATCCGTCGATCGGCATCGTCTATCCGAAGGACTACACGCTGGTGGTGTCGCGCGTGGCGATGATCGCCAAGAAGGCGAAGAACCCGAACGCGGCCAAGCTCTGGCTGGACTACATCCTGTCCAAGCGCGGCCAGGAAATCCTCGCCAACAAATCGGATCTGCACTCGCTGCGGGACGACGTGACGGGTGAAGCCACCGCCGCCGGCCTGAAGAAGATTCTCGGCAACAGCATCAAGCCGATTCCGGTCGACGAATCGATCCTGGCGTTCCTGGAACCCAAGAAGCGCCTGGACTTCATCAAGCAATGGCGCACCGCCGCCGGCCGTTGATCTGAGACCTGATCCGCAGTTCACCGGCACACCTATCATCTGACCGACCTGCCGGCGCCATCCGTATCTGGCGCCGGTTCCTTCTGGAGGCACCATGCGTTCTCTAGCGCAAGACCGTGCCGCCGCTCGCCAAGCCACCCTCAAGCGCTCGCCCTGGACGCGTGTGGGACAGGCTTTGCCGCGCGGCGTGGTCATTCTGCTTACCGCGCTGGCGATTTTCACGCCGCTGGCGCTGATCTTCTACCAGAGCTTTCTTTCTGCGCCGTTCTTCATGCCCGACGCGCTGGCGGGGCTGGATGCGTATCGCTTCATCTTCACGGATTCGGACTTCTGGCACGCCTTCGAGAAATCCGCCGCGCTCGCTCTTGGGCTGGCGGTGATCTCAGTACCGCTGGGCGGCATCCTGGCGTTCCTGATGGTGCGTTCGGACCTGCCGGGCCGCCGCATTCTCGAACCGCTACTGATGATTCCGGTGTTCGTCTCGCCGATGGTGCTGGCGTTCGGCTACGTGGTTTCCGCCGGCCCGGTGGGCTTCTACACCGTGTGGTTCAAGAGCCTGTTTGGCGGTGCGCCGTGGAACGTGTATTCATTCACCAGCATCATCATCATTGCGGGCCTGACGCACGTGCCCCACGTGTATCTGTATGTCTCGTCAGCGCTGCGCAGCCTCGGTTCGGATGTGGAAGAAGCCGCGCGTATCGCGGGGGCATCGCCGCTGTCGGTGGCGCTCAACGTGAGCCTGCCGATGGTGCGCCCGGCCCTGCTGTACGCAGCCGTGCTGGTGATCTTCCTGGGCTTCGAGGTCTTCGGCCTGGTGCTCGTGTTGGGCGATCCGGAAGGCCATCTGGTGCTCGCCACGTACCTGTACAAGCTGACCAACAAGCTCGGTACGCCGGCCTATCACCTGATGGCCGCCGTGGCGGTCTGCCTGGTGATGGTGACGTTCCCGCTGGTGCTGCTGCAACGCTACATGCTGCGCTCGGCCAACCGCTTCGTCACTGTCAAGGGCAAGGTCACGCGCAGCCGCCCGCTGCCGCTGGGCTCGTGGCGCTGGCCGGCCTGGGCTGTCGTGGTGCTGTGGTTCTTCGTGACGGTGGTGGTGCCGCTGTCGGGCATCGCGCTGCGCGCGTTCGTATCGAACTGGGGTGAAGGGGTGTCGCTGGTGGAGGCCTTCTCGACCACCGCGTTCCAGCAGATCTTCGCGCAGCCGCAATTCCTGCGCGCCATGGTCAACACGGTACTGATCGGCGTGATCGGTGGCGCCATCGCCGTGGCTTGCTACACCTGCATCGGCCTGGCCATGCACCGCAAGCCGGATGGCTTGACGCGCTTCCTTGATTACAGCGTACTGGTGCCCCGTGCCATTCCGGGTCTCCTGGCTGGCCTGGCGTTCCTGTGGGTGTTCCTGTTCGTGCCCAACTGGATCGAGACCGGCCTGACCGACAGCGGCCTGCCGTTCGCCAACTGGATCATCGAGAACGTCGTGCCGAGCCTGCGCGACCTGCGCAGCACGATCTTCAGCGTGTGGATCGCCTACACGGTCGTGTGGCTGGCATATGGCCTGCGGCTGATCTCGGCTGCGCTGCTGCAAGTCGGTCCGGAACTGGAAGAGGCGGCACGCTCGGTCGGCGCCACCCGCGCCCGCACCACGCGCGACGTGACGGTACCGCTCACGCGCTACGGCCTGCTCGGCGCGTGGCTGCTGATCTTCCTGATTTTCGAGCGCGAGTACTCGACCGGTGTGTATCTGCTGTCGCCGGGCACCGAGACGATCGGCTCGATGCTGGTTTCCCTGTGGGCGGGCGGCGCCATCGATATCGTTGCCGCGCTGTCCTTCGTCAATATCGTGCTGGTGGCCGTCGGCCTCGGCATCGCACTGCGTTTCGGAGTGAAGCTCCATGATTGAACTCACTGTCAACGACCTGCACCTGCAATACGGCAACAACCCGGTTCTCAAGGGTGTCTCGATGCAGCTGCACAAGGGCGAGGTCGTCTCGCTGCTGGGCCCGTCCGGTTCGGGCAAGACCACGCTGCTGCGAGCAGTCGCCGGCCTCGAACAGGCCAGTCAAGGGACCGTCCAGATCGGCGATCGGGTCATGTTCGACGGCACCAAGAAGCTCGACGTGCCGGCCGAAGGGCGCAACCTGGGCCTGGTGTTCCAGTCGTACGCGCTGTGGCCGCACAAGACCGTGGCGGAGAACGTCGCCTACCCGCTCAAGCTGCGCAAGACGCCCGCCTCGCAGATCAAGGAACGCGTACAAGCCGTGCTGCAGCAACTGGGCCTCGGCCATCTGGGCGAGCGTTTCCCGAGCCAGCTCTCCGGCGGCCAGCAGCAACGCGTGGCGATTGCCCGTGCGCTGGTCTACAACCCGCCCGTGATCCTGCTCGACGAGCCACTCTCGAACCTCGACGCCAAGCTGCGCGAAGAAGCGCGTGCGTTCCTGCGCGAGCTGATCGTCCGCCTGGGCCTGTCGGCCCTGATGGTCACGCACGACCAGAGCGAAGCGATGGCCATGTCCGATCGCATCCTGCTGCTCAACAACGGCGTGATCGAACAGCAAGGCACGCCCGAAGAAATGTACGGCGCGCCGCAGACGCTCTTCACCGCCGAGTTCATGGGCAGCAACAACCGTGTCAACGGCAAGATCGCGGAAGTGCGTGATGGCATGGCCCGCCTGGTGGACGAAACCGGAGGTTGGTCGCTATGGGGCGTGGCGCGCGGTGATCTGAAGCCGGGTGCTTCAGCACACGGCGTGATCCGGCTCGAACAGGTGCGGGTGGGCATCGACAATGCCGACAACACCATCCACCTGCCGCTCGCCACGCGCATGTACTTGGGCGACCGGTGGGAATGCCTCTTCCGCGCCACCGACGACAGCGGCGCAACGGGCACAGGCCTGCGCGCCTACTCCGCCAGCGCGCCGAGCGACGGCAAGTACGCGCTGACCTTCCCGCGCGAACAGTTCTGGCTGTACGCCGCTTGAAGCAACAGCAGTAACCGCCGATTCATCGGCAACAAAAAAAGGCAGCCTCGGCTGCCTTTTTCTTTGGCTGATACTGGGCCGGTCGGTCAGTCCTTCACCACCGGCAGGTGCTCGGGATTGTTTTCCGGTGCCGTGGTGTTACGGATGAAGATGGCCGCCAAGATCAGCCCCAGCTCATACAGCAGCCACAGCGGCACCGCCAGCAGCAACTGCGACATCACGTCCGGCGGCGTCACAACAGCGGCGATCACGAAGGCGCCGACCACCACGTACGGCCGCGCCTGCCGCAGCTTCTCCAGACTCACGATGCCAAAGCGCACCAGCACCATCACCACCACCGGCACTTCGAACGTGATGCCGAAGGCAAGGAACGTCGTCATGGCGAAGCTCAGGTACTTGTCGATGTCGGTGGACATCTCTGCACCCAGCGGCGCGTTGTAGTGCGCCATCACCTTGAACACCGTCGGAAAGACCAGGAAATATGCAAACGCCACGCCGCACAGAAACAGCACATAAGTGCTCACCACCAGCGGCATGATCATCCGCTTTTCGTGCGTGTACAGCCCCGGCGCTACAAAACGCCAGATTTGATATAGCACCCAAGGCAGTGCGATGAGGAAGGCAGCCAGCAGCGTTACCTTCATCGGCACGAAGAACGAGCCGGTGACGTCGGTGACGATCATGTGGCCGTTCTTGGGCAACGCCTGGATCAGCGGCCGTGAAAACAGATTGAATATATCGGGCGCCCAGTAGACCAGGCCCAGAAAGATCAGCAGCACGCCGGCACCCGCCTTGACGATGCGCTCGCGCAATTCGACCAGGTGCGAAATGAACGTTTCCTGCGCGCCATCCTCGGGCGACTCTTGCGGATCGAGCGGAGCGGCACTCATGTCGGGAGGGAGAAAGGGAAATCAGGACGCGACACCGCAGACACGGCTCGCGCCCGGAAGATCATTCGAAGAAGGAGCGCGCACGCGACTGTGCGGCAACGATGGGCGGACGATGGCGCTTGACGCGTGCCGCACCCGACTGCGCCCACATGCGCACGCCCTGCTTCTGGCGGTACCACTTGGGCATCGAGAGCTGCTTGTTGCGCCAGCTGTTACGGCCGTTGCGCGACTTGCCCGGCGCGGGGCGCCAGTCGGGCGCGGAGGTCGACGTCTGGGCCGGGTCACCCAGCGCCTCGTTCAGGCGCTCGTTGATCTCCGTCGTGTGTTTGCTGACCTCCTGGTGGATGGTCTGCTCGACATTGCGCGCGGCCTGCTCGAAGTCGGTGCGCATCTTGCGCAGTTCCTCGAGCTCGATTTCGCGGCTGACCTCGGCCTTCACATCGGCAATGTAGCGCTGTGCGCGGCCAAGCAAGGCACCAGCGGTACGCGCCACCTTGGGCAGACGCTCGGGCCCGATGACGACGAGCGCCACCATGCCAATGAGCGCCAGCTTGGAAATGCCGAGATCGATCATCGGTCAGCGGGCGTCTGTATTCAGCCTTGCTTGGACTTGTCGCGCGCTTCGACGTCGATCGTCGTCGAATCGTGCAGCTCGCGCGGCGGCTGGCCGGCGGTCTGTTGCGGTTGTTGCGAACCCGCGGGCTTGTCTTCCTGCCCTTCGCGCATACCGTCCTTGAAGCCCTTCACGGCGCTGCCCAGATCCGAACCGATGTTGCGCAGCTTCTTGGTGCCGAACACCATCATGATGATGACCAGTACGATCAGCCAATGCCAAATGCTAAAGGAACCCATGTCCTACTCCCACGTAAATACGCCTGGTGGCATCGCAACGGTGGCGACGCCATTGATTGAGTTTACGGATTTGCGTACATCGGTTTGCTGTCATTCAGATACAGCCAACCTTTCACAATACGATACAGCATCCAGATGCCCAGAGCCCACAGCACGGCAAAGCCGATGAAGGCGACGGGAATGAGCAGCACGCCGACAACACCCCAGAGTACGCACCACCAGAACGAACGGATCTGCCAGCGGAAGTGCGACTCATACAGGGTGCCGCGCACATCGTCACGCTTAACATACCCGACAATGATGGCAATCAATGCAGTGATACCGCCGGTGAGCCAAAAAATGGCGTAGAGGGCATACAGGATATGCGTCAGGCGACGCAATCCTGCCAAGCGCTCCGCGTCGTCCGTCACCACCACTGCCGCTCCATATTTGTCCACGCTGCCTCCCTGCGACGATTCGCCACCGTAGTCAGTCACCCGCCGCGTCGCGCGCCTGCGATTTGCGCAGCGCCTTCTCTTCCAGGCCGGAGAGCCCTTCGCGGCGCGCCAGTTCGCTTACTACGTCATCCGGCGTGAGATCGAAATGCGACAGCAGCACCATCGTGTGAAACCACAGGTCGGCCACTTCGTAGACGACCTTGCTGCGCGCCTCGTCGGTCATGCCTGCTGCGCGGGCGTCCTTGGCGGCCATGACGGTCTCGGTGGCTTCTTCGCCGATCTTCTTGAGGATCGCATCGTCGCCTTTGTTGAAGAGGCGCGCGATATAGCTCTTCTCCGGGTCGCCGCCATTGGCGAGCTTGCGGGATTCAAGCACCTCGCCCAGGCGGCGCAGGGTGTCACTCATGATGGTGTCCGGGCTTGCCGGCGTAGATGTCGTCAGGGTTCTTGAGGACGGGCTCGACGGTGTGCCAATCGCCGTCTTCCACGTTGCCCTCGAACTTCTGGAAGAAGCACGCGTGGCGGCCCGTGTGGCAAGCGATGCCGCCGACCTGGGTGACGCGCAGCAGGACCACGTCTTCGTCGCAGTCGAGGCGGATTTCGTGCACTTTCTGGATGTGACCGGACTCCTCGCCCTTATGCCACAGACGCTTGCGCGAGCGCGACCAGAATACGGCCTCGCCGGTTTCCACCGTTTTCTGAAGCGCCTCGCGGTTCATGAAGGCGAACATCAGGACGTCATTGCTGCCCTGCTCCTGCACAATCACCGGCACCAGGCCATTGTCGTCCCAGTGGACCTTGTTCAGCCACTTCTTGCTCATAGTCCGATCCGTACTGGAATGCCCTTCTCTGCCATGAATTGCTTGGCTTGGCCGACGGTGTATTCGCCGTAATGGAAGATGCTGGCAGCCAGCACCGCATCGGCGTGACCTCGCTGGATGCCGTCAGCCAGATGCTGCAGGTTGCCGACGCCGCCCGAGGCGATGACCGGCACCGGCACCGCGTCCGACACCGCACATGTCAGCTCCAGATCGAAGCCGGCCTTGGTGCCGTCCCGATCCATGCTGGTGAGCAGGATTTCGCCCGCGCCGCGTTGCGCCATTTCACGCGCCCATGCCACGGCATCCAGGCCCGTGCCTTTCCGGCCGCCGTGCGTGAAGACTTCCCAGCGGGGTGCTTCGCCTTCGGCCGACACCTTCTTGGCGTCGATGGCCACGACGATGCACTGCGCGCCATGGCGGGCGCTGGCGTCAGAGACCAGTTGCGGATTGGCCACCGCCGACGAGTTCATGCTGATCTTGTCCGCACCGGCATTGAGCAGCCGGCGCACGTCTTCCAGTGCGCGCACACCGCCGCCCACCGTCAGCGGAATGAACACCTGCGAAGCCACCGCCTCGATGATGCCCAGCATCAGGTCGCGCCCGTCGGAGGTGGCCGTGATGTCGAGGAAGGTGATTTCGTCGGCGCCCTGCTCGTCGTAGCGGCGTGCGATTTCTACGGGGTCGCCGGCGTCGCGCAATTCGACAAAGTTGACGCCCTTGACCACCCGGCCGTTGGTCACGTCCAGGCAGGGGATGATTCGTTTGGCTAGCATGATGAGTCGGACGCCGGAGCGCCCGTTGTGCACGGCTGGATCAACGATCAGGCCGCGCCGAGTTTGTCCGCGAGGGCTTGCGCTTCCTTGAAGTTCAGGTCGCCGGAGTAGATCGCGCGACCACAGATCACGCCTTCCACGCCATGCTCTTCGACTGCGCACAGGTGGTCGATGTCCTTCAGGTTCGACAGGCCGCCGCTGGCAATGACAGGAATCTTCACCGACTGAGCCAGCTTGACGGTGGCATCGATGTTGATGCCTTGCAGCATGCCGTCGCGGCCGATGTCGGTGTAAATGATGCCTTCGACGCCGTAATCCTCGTACTTCTTCGCGAGGTCAACGACTTCATGGCCCGAGAGCTTGCTCCAACCGTCGGTCGCCACCTTGCCGTCCTTGGCATCGAGCCCGACGATGATGTGGCCACCGAACGCCGTGCATGCGTCCCGCAGAAATCCCGGGTCCTTGACCGCCGCCGTGCCGATGATCACGTACGACAAGCCATCGTCGAGCCAGCGCTCGATGGTGCCCAGATCGCGGATGCCGCCGCCGAGTTGCACGGGAATCTCGTCGCCCACCTCGGCCAAGATCGCCTTGACGGCCGCCTCGTTACGCGGCTTACCCGCGAAAGCGCCATTCAGATCGACAAGATGCAAGCGGCGCGCCCCCTGCTCGACCCAATGCCGCGCCATGGCAGCAGGGTCTTCCGAGAACACGGTAGCTTGATCCATATCGCCTTGCTTGAGGCGCACACACTGACCGTCCTTCAGGTCGATGGCCGGGATGAGCAGCATAGTCGTAACGACAAAGTTTAAAGGGAGGGGTTAAACGGGCAAAAGGGATTCAGTTGCGACTGTGAGGCCGGTTTCACGGGTTCCAGTGCACGAAATTCCGGTAGATCTGCAGGCCGGCTTGCGCACTTTTTTCCGGGTGAAACTGTGTTGCAAAAATATTATCCCGGGCGATGGCGCAGGTAAACCGCACGCCGTATTCGGTCTCTCCGACCGATTCGTCCGCATTGGCTGGCCGTGCGTAGTAGCTGTGCACGAAATAGAAGTAGCTCTGTTCCGGCACACCTTCCCAAAGAGCGTGGGCACGACTCTGGTGCACGCGGTTCCAGCCCATCTGGGGCACTTTGTACCGCGAACCGTCCGGCTGCAACTTGCCGTCCAGATCAAAGCGGACCACATCGCCTTTGATGAGGCCCAGCCCTTCGGTGTATTGCTGCCCGGGGCGCGCCTCGGTGCTGCGCTCCAGCAGCATCTGCTCGCCGACGCATACGCCGAGCATCGGCTTGCTGCGCGATGCCTCGAGCACAGCGTCGCGCAGGCCGGACTGGTCGAACGCGGCCATGCAATCGGGCATGGCGCCCTGCCCCGGTAGCACCACGCGGTCGGCCGAACGAATTTCATCCGCTTGCGCACTGATGCGCACATCGGCCTCTGGAGCAACGGCCATCAAGGCTTGCGCCACGGAGCGCAGATTGCCCATGCCGTAATCGACGATTGCGATCTTAGTCATGACTTTACTTAGGCCCTCAGTACGGGCAACAGGGTTTTCAGCCCGTCAACGATGAATTCCACGGCCAGCGCCGCCAGAATCAGGCCCATCAACCGCGTACCGACGTTGATGCCGGTACGACCGATCACACGGGCAATCGGCTCGGCCGCGCGCAACACGATCCAGACCACGGCCGCGATCGCCACACCGACACCCGCAAGGAGAAGCAGGTCCCACCAGTGCTTGGTCTTGCCGGCATAGACGATGACCGTGCTGATCGAGCCTGGGCCCGTGAGCAGCGGAATCGCCAGCGGTACAACCGCGATGCTGGCCTTGGCGCCGGCCTCGTCTTCTTCTTCCGGCGTGGCCTTGGTGCGGCTGGTCTGCGCATTGAGCATGTTCAACGCGATCATGATCATGATGATCCCGCCACCGACCTGCAGCGAACCCACCGAAAACCCGAAAAAGCTGATGATCTGCTCGCCCAGCAACGCGGACAGACCGATCACGATCGCCACCGAAATCGACGCGACCTTGATGGTCCGGCGCTTCTCCTCATCCGTCTGGCTCTCAGTCAGGCTGATGAAGAACGGGATCGCCCCGATCGGATTGATCAGCGCGAGCAGCGAGAAAAAGCTTTTGGTCAGATCCATCGGATCGGCGGCCGGTTTGGAGTCGGATAGGCGCGGCCAGGCCGACGCGGTGATTTACAGGGCGCCCTTGGTCGACGGAATCGTGCCGGCGGCGCGCGGATCGATTTCAACCGCCATGCGCAGCGCGCGGCCGAAGGCCTTGAACACGGTTTCGATCTGGTGGTGCGCGTTGACGCCGCGCAGGTTGTCGATATGCAGCGTCACGCCGGCATGGTTGACGAACCCGCGGAAGAATTCGATGGACAGGTCCACATCAAAGTTGCCCACGCGTGCACGCGTGAACGGTACGTGGAACTCCAGGCCCGGACGGCCGGAGAAGTCGATGACCACGCGCGACAGCGCTTCGTCCAGCGGCACGTAGCTGTGGCCGTAGCGAACGATGCCTTTCTTGTCGCCAATGGCTTTGGCGACGGCCTGGCCCAGCGTGATGCCGACGTCTTCCACGGTGTGGTGATCGTCGATATGGGTGTCGCCGGTCGCCGAGACGTCCAGGTCGACCATGCCATGCCGGGCAATCTGGTCGAGCATGTGGTCGAGGAACGGGACGCCGGTGTTCAGCGTCTGCTTGCCCGTGCCGTCCAAATCAAGGGCGACGCGGATCTGCGTTTCAGAGGTGTTGCGAGTGACCTCGGCACGGCGGCTCATGGGGCTTCCTGCATCGATGCGGCAAAGGCATCGATAAATTGCGCGTTTTCTTCGGGGTTGCTGACCGTCACGCGCAGACAGTTGGCCAGCAACGGGTGCATTTTACTGACGTTTTTGATGAGAACCCGCCGTTTTAGCAGGCGATCGAACATACCCGCTGCATCGGGTACGCGCGCGAGGATGAAGTTGGCGGCGCTCGGGAAGACTTCAACACCCGGCAGCGCAGCCAGCGCGTCGATCAGCTTGGTACGCTCGGCCCGCAAAGTCGCTGCTTGGGCATCGAGCACATCCACGTGTTCGAGCATGAATTGGGCGGTGGCCTCGGTCAGCACATTGATGTTGTACGGCGGGCGCACCTTGTCCAGCTCGGCAATCCACTTCGGGTGCCCGGCTACATAGCCCAGACGAATGCCCGCCAAGCCCAGCTTGGAGACGGTGCGCATCACCAACAGGTGATCGAAATCGCGCAGGCGCGGCATCCAGCTATGTTGCGCGAACGGCTGGTAGGCCTCGTCGACCACCACCAGGCTCTGGCAGACCGGGCCGCGTGCGGCGCGGATGATCGCGTCCATGTCGGCTGCGTCGAACAGGTTGCCCGTCGGGTTGTTCGGATACGCCAGATAGATGACGGCAGGCTGGTGCTCGGCCATGGCGACCAGCATGGCTTCACGGTCGAGCGCCAGGTCCGCCTTGAGCGGCACGCCGACGAAGTTCAGGCCCAGCAACTGCGCCGACATCGCGTACATCACGAAGCCCGGCACAGGGGCCAGCACGGTCGCACCCGGCTTGGCCGCTGCAATCGCGATCAGGCTGATGATCTCGTCCGAACCGTTGCCCAGCAGTACCTCGGCGCCGGCGGGCACATGCATCACCTGCTTGAGCTGCGCCTTGAGCGCGTCGGCGGTCGGCACTGGGTAGCGATTGAGCGCGACTTCGGCCAGGCGCTTGCCCAACGCGTCGCGCAGCATCGCCGGCAGCGGATACGGATTCTCCATCGCGTCCAGCTTGACCATGCCGGTGGCGTCGGGCACGTGGTACGCGCCCATGGCGCGAACGTCGTCGCGCACGATGCGGGCGAGCAGGTCATCCAGAGAGGCTAGGGCCGGGGCGGTGGCGGTCATCGTCGTGCAGCGGGCGTTATTCGGAGGTCGGGCGTTGCAGGCGGTATTCGGCGCTGCGCGCATGCGCCTGCAGGCCTTCGCCATAGGCCAGCTCGGCAGCAATCTCGCCCAGCATCTGCGCACCGGCTTCGCTCACTTCGATCAGGCTCGAGCGCTTGATGAAGTCGTACACGCCCAGCGGCGATGAGAAGCGCGCCGTACGCGAGGTCGGCAGCACGTGGTTCGGGCCCGCGCAGTAATCGCCGAGCGATTCGCTGGTGTATTTGCCGAGGAAGATCGCGCCGGCGTGGCGGATGCGCTCGGCCCACTGGCGCGGGTTCTCCGCTGAAATCTCCAGATGCTCCGGCGCGATGTCGTTGGCGATGTCGCACGCCTCTTCCATGTCGCGCACCTTGATGAGCGCACCTCGGCCCAACAGCGATTCTGCGATCACGCTCCGGCGCGGCATGTCTTCGAGCTGGCGGTTGATGCTGGCTTCCACCTGCGCGATGAACTCGGCGTTCGGGCACAGCAGGATCGACTGCGCCAGCTCGTCGTGCTCGGCTTGCGAGAACAAGTCCATCGCCACCCAGTCCGGATCGGTCGTGCCATCGCAGATGACGAGGATTTCCGACGGACCGGCAATCATGTCGATGCCCACTGTGCCGAACACGCGGCGCTTGGCGGCCGCCACATAGGCGTTGCCCGGGCCGACGATCTTGTCGACGGCGGGGACGGTGTCCGTGCCATAAGCCAGCGCACCCACGGCCTGCGCGCCGCCGATGGTGAACACGCGGTCCACCCCGGCAATGCAGGCCGCAGCCAGCACCAGCTCGTTGCGCACGCCGCCCGGCGTGGGCACCACCATGATGATTTCCTTGACCCCGGCCACGCGCGCCGGGATCGCGTTCATCAGCACCGACGACGGGTATGCCGCCTTGCCGCCCGGCACGTAGATGCCCACGCGGTCGAGCGGCGTCACCTTCTGGCCGAGCACCGTGCCGTCGGCTTCGGCGTATTCCCAGCTGTGCGTGCCGCACTCGATCTTCTGCTTCTCGTGATACGCACGTACGCGGGCGGCGGCGGCTTCCAGAGCCGCGCGGCGCTTGGGCTCTAGGCCATCCAGCGCAGTCTGCAGCACGGTGGGCGACAGTTCCAGCGCGGCTACGCTGTCGGCATCGATGCGGTCGAAGCGGCGGGTGGCTTCCAGGACGGCGGCGTCGCCGCGCGCCTTCACGTCGGCCAGGATCTGCGCAGCGGCGCGGTCGATGGCTTCGTCTTCGCTCGCTTCGAACGCGAGCACCTGGCGCAGTTGCGCCGCGAATCCGGCGTCGGCCGAATCCAGTTTGCGGATGGTCAGGCTCATGCGGCTTCCCCAACACGCGCGTCCGTCGCGGAGGCGCGCTCGAAAGCGTCGAGGATGGGCGCCAGCCTGTCACGCTTGAGTTTCAGCGCAGCCTGGTTGACGACCAGTCGGGACGAGATCTGCACGATCTCTTCCACCTCGACGAGGTTGTTTGCGCGCAGCGTGCCGCCCGTGCTGACCAGGTCGACGATGGCGTCAGCCAGGCCCACCAGCGGGCCCAGCTCCATCGAGCCGTACAGCTTGATCAGGTCGACGTGCACGCCCTTCTTGGCGAAGTGTTCGCGCGCGGTATTCAGATACTTCGTCGCCACCGACAGGCGCGCACCCTGGCGCACCGCGTTGGCGTAATCGAAGCCCTTGGGCACCGCCACCGACATCCGGCAGCGGGCGATGTTCAGGTCGATGGGCGCATACAAGCCCGCCATGCCGTGCTCCATCAGCACGTCGCGGCCGGCCACGCCGAAATCCGCCGCGCCGTATTGCACGTAGGTCGGCACGTCGGAGGCACGCACGATGATCACGCGCAGCGCCGGATCGGACGTCGGCAGAATCAGCTTGCGCGAGGTTTCCGGGTCTTCGGTCACCTCGATGCCGGCAGCCTTCAGCAACGGCAGCGTCTCTTCAAAGATGCGCCCTTTGGACAACGCCAGCGTGAGCTGGTTGGAGGCGGACTGGAATGCGTTCATGGCCGGCTTACCCCTGGATGCGGCGGATCTTGGCGCCGACGGCGGACAGCTTGTCTTCGATGCGGTCGTAACCGCGATCAAGATGATAGATGCGGTCGACCAGCGTCTCGCCCTGCGCGATCAGCCCGGCGATGACGAGGCTGGCCGAGGCGCGCAGGTCGGTTGCCATGACCGTTGCACCCGACAATTGCTCGACGCCCGTCACCACCGCCGTCTTGCCTTCGATCACGATATTGGCGCCCAGGCGGTTCAGTTCCTGCACGTGCATGAAGCGGTTTTCGAAGATGGTCTCCGTCACCGTGGCAGAGCCCTCGGCGATGGCGTTGAGCATCATGAACTGCGCCTGCATGTCGGTCGGGAACGCCGGGTATTCCGACGTGCGGAAGCTCACGGCCTTGGGGCGGCCGGTCATCTGCACACGGATCCAGTCGTCGCCCGTGGTAAGCGTTACGCCGGCTTCCCGCAGCTTGTCGAGCACGGCATCGAGGATGCCAGGCGGTACGCCGCGCAGCGTCACGTCGCCGCCGGCCGCAGCCACGGCACAGAGGAATGTGCCGGCTTCAATGCGATCGGCAATCACCGTGTGCGCGGCGCCCTGGAGCGCTTCAACACCCTGGATGACCAGGCGGTCGGTGCCGATGCCTTCGATGCGCGCGCCCATCTTCACAAGCAGATTCGCGAGGTCGGTGACCTCAGGCTCGCGCGCGGCGTTTTCCAGCACGGTTTCGCCGTCGGCCAGCGCTGCCGCCATCAGCAGGTTTTCGGTGCCCGTGACCGTCACCATGTCGGTGACGATGCGCGCGCCGCGCAGGCGCTTTGCGCCATCAGCAAGCTTGGCTTCGATGTAGCCGTGCTCGATCACGATCTCGGCGCCCATCAGTTGCAGGCCCTTGATGTGCTGATCGACCGGCCGCGCGCCGATGCCGCAACCGCCCGGCAGCGACACACGCGCATGGCCGAAACGTGCCAGCAGCGGGCCCAGCACCAGGATTGACGCACGCATGGTCTTCACCAGATCGTACGAAGCTTCCGGCGTGTGGATCGTGGCGGCATCGAGCTTCAGTTCGTGACCGTCCAACACACCGTCCACGCCCATCTGGCGCAGCAGCTTGAGCATGGTGCGCACGTCCTGCAGATTCGGCACGTTGCTCAGCGCCAGCGGCTCGGCCGTCAGCAGCGCGGCACACATGATGGGCAGCGCGGCGTTCTTGGCACCAGACACGCGGATTTCGCCCGACAGCGGGCCATTGCCTTCGATCAGCAGTTTGTCCATGAGCGAGACGTCTCGTCGATCACTGTGGAAGGGGCGCTCAGCGAGCGCAAGGTCGGAATCGGTTGAAACGGTAACCGGGGTAGGATCAAGCTCGGCCATCAGGGCTGCCACTCCGCCGGGGTGAGCGTCTTCATGGACAGCGCGTGAATTTCGGCGCGCATCCGCTCACCCAGCGCGGCGTAGACGAGCTGGTGACGCTGGATCAACCGCTTGCCTTCAAATTGCGCGCTGACGATGGTGGCAAAAAAGTGCTGGCCGTCGCCCTCGACTTCGAGGTGCTCGCACGGCAGGCCGGTTTCGATGTACTGCTTGACTTGTTCGGGTGTGGGCAACATGGCCGTCCCTTCTCCTGCAAAACGTTAGGGTGAGCGTCGTTCGTTTTCTTATCGACGCATCAATGGCGCAGCTTGTAGCCCGTGCGCAGCATCTGCAGGGCCACACCCCCCACCACGACCAGCGCGATCAGCATCACGCCGAGGCTCGTCGCCACCGGCACATCGGACACGCCGAAGAAGCCGTAGCGGAAGCCGTCGATCATGTAGAAGAACGGGTTGGCGTGGGACACCGCCTGCCAAAACGGCGGCAGTGAATGAATCGAATAGAACACGCCCGCCAGGAAGGTGGCCGGCACGATCAGAAAGTTCTGGAACGCTGCGAGCTGGTCGAACTTTTCAGCCCAGATACCGGCGATTAGCCCCAAGGTGCCCAGCACGCTCGCGCCCAGCACGGCAAACACGATGATCCACAGCGGCTGCGCGAAGTGCAGGTGCGCAAACAAGGTCGTCACGACGAGCACGCCAGTCCCCACGGCCAACCCGCGAATGATGGAGGCGCACACATACGCGCCGAACATCTCCCAGTGCGACAGTGGCGGCAGCATGATGAACACCAGGTTGCCGGTGATCTTCGACTGGATGAGCGACGACGAGCTGTTTGCGAACGCGTTCTGCAGCACGCTCATCATCACCAGGCCCGGCACCAGGAAGGCGGTGTAGCTCAACTGGTCGAACACCTTGACGCGGTCTTCCAGCACGTGGCCGAAGATCAGCAGATACAGCAGCGCGGTCAGCACCGGCGCGGCGACGGTCTGGAAGCTCACTTTCCAGAAACGCAGGACTTCCTTGTACAGCAGCGTGCGGAAACCGACCCAACGGCCCGGCAAGCTCTCGGGAATGGCATTCATGCAGCGGGCTCCAGCGCAGAATCGGGAATGGCAGGCGTCTGAGGCCCGACGGGCAATCCGCCTTCGCGGCGCATGATCTGCACGAACACGTCTTCCAGGTCGGCCTTGGCGACTTCCATGTCGTCGATCTCGCAGCCGGCAAGGCGGCACGTGGAGAGAATCTGCTCGATCTCGCCATAGCCCGACAGCCGCAGACGCACACCGCGCTCGCCGTGGTTGCCAGGCAGGCGCAGGCTTTCAAGCGATGCCGGCAGCGTGCCCTTCGCAAAGCTCAGCACCAATTGCAGCCCGGCAAATTGCGACAGCAGATTCGCCGTGCGATCGAGCGCGACCACCTCGCCAAACTTCAGCATGGCAATGCGGTCGCACAGCGATTCGGCTTCTTCCAGATAGTGCGTGGTCAGCACGACGGTGTGGCCCTCGCGGTTCAGGCGCGAGATGAATTTCCACAGCGTCTGGCGCAGCTCGACGTCCACGCCGGCAGTCGGCTCGTCCAGCACGATCACGGGCGGGCGGTGTACCAGCGCCTGCGCCACCAGCACGCGGCGCTTCATGCCACCGGAGAGCGCACGCATGTTGGCGTCGGCCTTGTTGGTCAGGTCCAGATTGGCCATGACCTCGTCGATCCAGTCGTCGTTCTTGGTCAGACCGAAGTAGCCCGACTGCAGGCGCAGCGTTTCGCGCACCGTGAAAAACGGATCGAACACCAGTTCCTGCGGCACCACGCCCAGCTTGCGGCGCGCCGTGCGGTAGTCGGAAACGACGTCGTGACCGAGCACGCGCACGCTGCCGGAATCCGCACGATTCAGGCCCGCGAGGATGGAGATCAGCGTGGTCTTGCCCGCGCCGTTGGGGCCCAGCAGGCCGAAAAACTCGCCCTGCTCGACAGACAGGCTCACGCCCTTGAGCGCTTGCAATGACTTGTAGCGCTTGCGGACGTCAGCGATTTCGATGGCTTTCATGGCCGACAAAGTGAACTACCCTGCGCATATCGTGGCCATGAATCGACATGGCGATCACGGCAGCGGACGCCGCACACGGCGGCGGCAGAGCGACAAACCCCGAATTATAGGGGAACTGGACCAACACACGGCGTCACCAATGAAGACGCCGAACCGCGAATGCCGGGGGCGCCCGCAACGCCCCGGCCGGAGCGCGGCATCGCGATGTCGGGTTCAGGGCAATCGCCCTGCGCCCCGCACCGGACGCCGCCTCAATGTCGTGGGTGTTGGTGGTCGGCAGCGGCCGGCGCAAGGGCCAACAGAGATTCCACGCCGTACAGCGTGGCGAGATTGGACAACGCCTGCGGAGCGCCTGCGATATCGAGTGTGATACCGGCATCCTGCGCCGTGCGCTGCCACGACAGTAGCACCGCCAGCGCTGACGAATCGACCTGCGACAAGCCGGCACAATCAACGTGCAGCGCGGCATTGCCGGCTTCGCGCGCTTGGTCGAGCTGAGCCTCGCCCTCGCGCAGAACGCGCGGCGCTTCGCGGTGAGTCAGCGGGCCGGACAAGGTCAACATGATGGAAATGGAGGCACTGAAAAAGAAACAGCGGCCAGAGTTGACCGCTGTGAGGATTCTACCGGAAGGTGGCTTACTTTGCCGGACCCTTCTCGAGCTGCGAGTTGCGCTCGTTCAGGAAGCTCACCAGGCCAGCCACGCCGCCGCGCTTGCTGATGACATCGGCAAACTGGTTCTTGTACGTTTCCGACAGCCACAGCCCGCTGATGTTGATGTCGTATACCTTCCAGCCGCCGGCCGTCTTTTCCAGGCGGTAGTCCAGGGCCACCGGCTCGCCGTTGTTGTTCACGGTCGAGCGGACCACGACGTCGGTGTCATCGGCAGCCGCACGGAACGGCTTGTACGAAACGGTCTGGTTCTTCACATTCGATAGCGCGCCGGCGTAAGTGCGGATCAGTAAGGTTTTGAAGCCTTCTTGAATCTGTTGCTGCTGCTCCGGCGAAGCCTGGTTCCAGAAACGGCCCATCGCGATCTGCGTGGTGCGCTTGAAATCGGCGCGCGGCACAATCTTTTGGTCGACCAGCTGGAACACCTTGGCCATGTTGCCGCCGCGGAGTTCCGGATCGCTCTTGATGGTGGTGAGCACATCGTCCACAGCCGTCTTGACGGTCGCTTGTGCGTCGGCTTCTTGAGCGTGGACCGGGGCAGCCGCCACGGCGGCCGTCAGCGTCAGACCAGCGAAGAGGGAGCGGAGAAGCTTGTTCAACATATCGCGTCCTTATAGTGTGATTTTCGGGTCGCTTGCAGCGCGTGCACTGCAATCTTGCTGCCGATTAGAACAGACCGTCCGCCACCGAGTTCGAGCGGGACGGCCAGTTTTACGCCTTGTCACCTTTGAAGCGACGGTGTTACGAGTACCAATCAGCGGCGGAACACCGGCCAGTTGGGCGTGAAGCGCTGATACGGAGACACCGTGGCGTCACCGGTATCCGGCGACTTCGGGTTGTCCTGGTCCTCCGGCAGGTTGCCGTCATAGATCAGGTAGCGGCGACGCTGCAGGTAAGCATCGCGCAGAAAGGTGTACTTATCGACTGCGGCCTGTTCGAACACATTGCTCGCGCCGAGCAGGTTGGCACGCACATCGATTACGCGCAGCGCGGCCAGTGAGTAGGTGATCGTGCTGTCGTGCCAGTATGTGAGCGGATCCATCTGCCAGTCGACCAGGAAACCCACGGTGTCACGTGCGGTGCTCGGGCCGAGCAATGGCCATACGACATACGGACCCGAGGGCACACCCCAGACACCCAGCGTCTGGCCGAAGTCTTCCTTGTGCTTGGGCAGCCCGGCGTCCGACGCAATGTCGATGAGACCACCCAGCCCCAGCACGGTATTGATCGCCACACGCATGGTGTCTTCCAGCGCGGCCGTGCCCTTCAACTGCAGCAGATTGTTGACGGCTGAATAGACGTCGCCCGCGTTCGAGAAGAAATTCGACACCGCCGTGCGCGCCGGCGACGGCACGACATCGACATACGTTTGCGCGATCGGCTTCAACACCCCTTTGTCGAGGTCTTCGTTGATGCGGAAGACTTCACGGTTGAACGGCTCGATCGGATCGGCCGGATTGGCGTTCGGCCCGGTGGCACAGCCGGTCAGCAGCGCGGCGCCAGCAGCCACGGCCCGCGCAAAGCCGCGCAGGGTACGGATGGATGTTGTTGTTTTCATGGTTTATTTGCTCCCACTGCCCTCGGCCGGCTTGGCTCCGCCAGCACCGCCGTTTCCACTGCCAGCACCGGCATCTGCCGCCTTGCTGTAGAGGAACTGGCTGATCAGGTTTTCCAGCACCACTGCGGACTGCGTCATGGTGATCTTGCTGCCGCTGGCCAGCATGGCCGAGTCGCCGCCCGGCTCGATACCCACGTACTGCTCGCCAAGCAGACCCGATGTCAGGATCTTGGCCGAGCTGTCCTTCGGAAATTGATAGCGCTGATCCATCTCCAGCACTGCAATCGCCTGATAGCTCTTGTCATCGAACAGGATCTGCGACACACGGCCGACCACCACGCCTGAACTCTTGACTGGAGCCCGCACCTTCAATCCGCCGATGTTGTCGAATGCCGCTTTCACCTGGTAAGTCTTGGCAAACGAGAACGAACTCATATTGCCCGCTTTCAGCGCCAGGAACAGGAGCGCAATGATGCCGACCAGAACGAACAGGCCGACCCAGAAATCGAGGACGCTTTTACGCATGATCTTTTCTCGTTGAACGCTAACGACAACCGGCGGCTCAGCTGAACATCAGCGCAGTGAGCACGAAATCCAGCGCCAGCACGGAGAGCGACGCGATCACCACCGTGCGGGTGGTCGCGCGCGAGACGCCTTCCGGCGTGGCCTTGGCCTCATACCCCTGATACAGGGCAATGAAGGTGACCGCCACACCAAATACGAAACTCTTGATGACGCCGTTCAGCACGTCGTCCATGACATCGACGCCGGCTTGCATCTGCGACCAGAACGCGCCCGGGTCCACGCCAATCAGCCCGACGCCGACGAAGTATCCCCCCAGAATACCCACGGCACTGAAGATCGCCGCCAGCAGCGGCATGGCAATGAAGCCCGCCCAGAAGCGCGGCGCCAGCACGCGGGCCAACGGATCGACGGCCATCATTTCCATGGCGATCAGTTGCTCGCCGGCTTTCATCAGGCCAATCTCGGCCGTGAGCGAGGTGCCGGCACGACCGGCAAACAGCAAGGCCGTCACCACCGGGCCCAGCTCGCGTACCAGCGACAGCGCCACCAGCAGACCCAAGGCCTGCTCGGACCCGTAGCGGTTGAGCGTGTTGTACCCCTGCAGGCCAAGCACGAAGCCAACGAACAGACCCGATACGGCGATGATGATGAACGAATCATTGCCGACGACGCGCAGTTGCTCGATGACGAGACGCGGGCGGCGCAGCACATCGCCGGAAGCACCGATCAGTGCAATCAACGTGCGCGCGGCATAACCGAAGCGGCTGATCAGCACCAGAACAAAGCGGCCGATGGTGGAGATCATCGTGCGCCTCCGTTCTTGCCCAGACCGAAATCATCCGCCAGCGGCGTCCCGGGGTAGTGGAACGGCACGGGGCCGTCCGCCTCGCCATGCACGAACTGGCGCACGAACGGATCGGTCGACGCGGTCAGTTCGGCCGGCGTGCCCTCGGCGGCTATGCCACCGTTGGCAATGAAGTAGACGTAATCCGCAATGTGGAACGTCTCCTGCACGTCGTGCGAGACGATGATGCTCGTCGCGCCCAGCGCGTCATTCAGCTTGCGGATGAGCGAAGCGGTCAGCCCCAGCGAGATCGGGTCCAGCCCGGCGAACGGCTCGTCGTAGAGGATGAGGGACGGGTCCAGCGCAATCGCCCGGGCCAATGCCACACGCCGCGCCATGCCACCGGAAATCTCCGAGGGCATGAGATCGCGAGCTCCGCGCAGGCCGACGGCGTTCAGCTTCATCAGCACCAGATCGCGAATCAGCGGCTCGGGCAACTCGGTGTGTTCGCGCAACGGAAATGCCACGTTGTCGAACACGGACAGATCCGTAAACAGTGCCCCAAACTGGAACAACATGCCCATCTGGCGGCGCGCGTCGTAAAGGGCGCGCTTGTCCATGGCGCCGATGTCCCGGCCTTGCACGCGGACGGTGCCCGCGGCGGCGCTCACCTGGCCGCCAATCAGCCGGAGAATCGTCGTCTTGCCGCAGCCGGAGCCGCCCATGACGGCCACCACGCTACCCTTTGGCACCCGCATGCACAGGCCGGACAGGATGCGCCGCGCACCTGGCTGGTAGGCGAAATCGACCTGATCGAGTTCGACAACGGCGTTGGAGGGCTGGGTGGGCACGGTGGAGTTCGGTGCAGAAGGCTCGACGGGTTGGCGGCTAAGGAGGCCACATCTTGTTGTCTTGGCTGCCGCACCAGCTTGGAGCGGCCCGCCATTATAGGGGGAAACCCGCGTGCCCCGCCGGTCACGCTGCGCTTACCGACACGGTGTGTGGCTTGGGCGCCGCGCTGGTCCCTCGTGGCCCTTGCCGGCGGCGACGGACAGTGAGCACGCCGCAGGGAAGCGGCTTATTCGCCACTATCCAATCGTAGATCGGCTTGACGAATCACGCCTTGCCAATGCGTGGCGTCGCGGCGTACGGCCTGCGCGAAGGCATCGGGCGCATCCCATTCCGGTTCAAAGCCCCCGGCCTGCAATGTGGCCCGCACATCGCCTGCAGAGATGGCGCGGCGCAGCTCGGCGGCAGCGCGCACCGACAGCAGACGCGGGGTGCGGGCCGGCATGAAGGCACCGATCCAGGCGCTCCGGTCGAACCCCGCGACGCCGCTTTCGCGTAACGTGGGCACCGTGGGTGCAAGGCGCGAGCGCGCATCGCCCGTGACACCGAGCAACCGCAGCTGGCCGTTGGCCGTCGCAGCCGCCACGCTCGGATAACACGCGAAGCACGCGGCCATGCGGCCCGCCAGGACCTGCTGCACAAGCCCGGCTTCTCCGCGGACGGCCACATGTGGCGCGTGGAAAGCGTAGTCGCGGACAAACTGCTCGGCGACGAGGTGCGACCAGGTGCCGGCGATATCCGAGCCGCAATTGACGGTGACCGTGTCAGCGCGGGCCTGGGCGAGCAGGTCCGTCACGGAAAAGAGCGGCAGCCGCGCATCGACCGCAAGAAACAGCGGCAGCGTCGCGACCATGGCCACGGGCTGGAAGTCGCGTAGCGGATCGTACGTCGCCGGCTCCAACGCTGGCTGGGCAACAAACGTGGTCTGGTGGAGCAGCAAGGTGTGTCCGTCGGACGGGGCGCGGGCGACAATCTCTCCAGCGGCCATGCCGTTGCCTGCGGGGCGGTCCTCCACATCGACCGGCCGGCCCACCTGCGCCTGGAGTTGTGCCGCCAGGGCCCGGGCGAGCGCATCGAAAGCGCTGCCCTCGGCCGCCGGCACCACAAGACGCATGGGCTGCGACGGGTATCCGCGCAACAGCGCATGCGCGGGAGACGCAAGCACCGCCGGCAGCACACCGAGCCAGGCCAAGACGCGCCGCCGCTCCCAATTGGGCGCGTCGGTCACTTCTGCGGGCTTGTCGCTGGCGCAGTTGCGCATGAACAGGACGGGGATCACGGGGAGGGTTCCATTCTAGAAACCGGCCCGCCCGCCCAGCACCCAAGTAAACCAAGTCGATGTAAACCATGAAGGCGCGCCCGCCCGCGCCATGATCGACACACCAAACAAAAAGGCCCGCCGAGGCGGGCCTGGGTCAATCGACTCCACCACGTGGTCAGCGCGGCAGCTCCGAATGGCCCATGAGAAATGCGTCGACCGCGCGGGCAGCCTGGCGGCCTTCGCGGATCGCCCACACGACGAGCGACTGGCCGCGGCGCACGTCACCGGCGGCAAACACCTTCGGCACGTTGGTGGCATAAGCGTTGTCGCCTTCGGTGGAGGCCCGCGCATTGTTGCGCGCATCCTTCGTCACGCCAAAGGCATCCAGCACGCCGCCGACCGGGTTGGTAAAGCCCATCGCCAGCAGCACCAGATCGGCCTTGAGCGTGAATTCGCTGCCTGCGACCTCGGCCATCTTGCCGTCCTTCCACTCCAAGCGCACGGCGGTGAGCCCCGTCACGCGGCCGTTCTCGCCGATCAGTGCCTTGGTGGCGACCGACCAGTCGCGCTGGCAACCTTCGTCATGCGACGACGACGTGCGCAGCTTGATCGGCCAGTACGGCCACACCAGCGGCTTGTTCTCTTCTTCGGGCGGACGCGGCAGCAGTTCGAACTGCGTGACCGATGCGGCGCCATGGCGGTTGGACGTGCCCACGCAGTCCGAGCCCGTGTCGCCGCCGCCGATCACGATAACGTGCTTGCCATCGGCGCGGATCGGGTTCGGCGCATCGCCGGCCACTTCCTTGTTCTGCGGGATCAGGAATTCGAGCGCGTAATGCACTCCGTCCAGATCACGGCCGGGCACCGGCAGATCGCGCGGCACTTCCGAACCGCCCGTCAGCACCACGGCGTCGAATTGCTTGAGGATGTCTTCCGCGGCGATGGTCTCGCGGGCATCGTTGGTGATGCCGGCCGGAACCGTCTTGTCGCCCACCATCACACCGGTGCGGAACGTCACGCCCTCGGCTTCCATCTGCTGCATGCGGCGGTCGATCTGCGCCTTCTCCAGCTTGAAGTCGGGGATGCCGTAGCGCAGCAGGCCGCCAATGCGGTCATTCTTTTCGAACAGCGTCACGTCGTGCCCGGCGCGTGCCAGTTGCTGCGCCGCGGCCATACCAGCGGGGCCCGAGCCCACCACGGCCACGGTCTTGCCGGTCTTGTGCTTCGGCACTTGCGGCGTCACCCAGCCTTCTTCCCAGGCCTTGTCGATGATGGCGTGCTCGATCGACTTGATGCCGACCGGCAGCTCGTTGATACCCAGCGTGCAAGCCGCTTCGCACGGTGCGGGACAGATGCGGCCCGTGAACTCGGGGAAATTGTTGGTCGAGTGCAGCACTTCAATCGCGGTCTTCCAGTCCTGGCGATATACCAGGTCGTTGAAGTCCGGGATGATGTTGTTGACCGGGCAGCCGTTGTTGCAGAACGGAATGCCGCAGTCCATGCAGCGTGCGCCCTGGATCTTGGCTTCGTTGTCCGCCAGCGCGAACACGAATTCCTTGTAATGCTTCACGCGCGCTTCGGGCGCTTCGTATGCCTCGTTCTGGCGGGGAAATTCGAGAAAACCAGTCGCCTTGCCCATGGTGTCCTTCCTGTCTCGACCTTGCCGGCACAGCGGTGCTGGCGAGGCGTCGAGCCTGTCTTGTGAGGTTGCGTTGTATTCAGTGGCGGCGGGCGCCGATCATCGATCGACCACCCGCCAAGTCGCTTGGAATCAGGTTCAGGCGGCGATCTGTTCGCGGCCCGCTTCCTGTTCCCGCTCGTACATCTCGGTCAGTGCGCGCTTGTACTCGGTCGGGAAGACCTTGACGAAACGACGGCGCGCATTGTTCCAGTCGGCCAGCAGTTCCTTGGCACGCTCAGAGCCGGTGTAGCGGAAGTGCTTTTCCACCAGCGCCTTGAGCAGTTGCTCGTCGAGCACGCGCTCGCCGTTCACCTTGTGCCAGGTCGACGGCGTGTGGGCCTTCTCCTGGTCGGCCGCCGAAAGCACGGATTCCAGCGCCACCATTGCCGTGTTGCAGCGCTTGTCGAACAGGCCGTCTTCGTCATAGACGTAGGCCACGCCGCCCGACATGCCTGCCGCGAAGTTGCGGCCGGTGGTGCCGAGCACGACGACGGTGCCGCCGGTCATGTATTCGCAGCCGTGGTCGCCCGTGCCTTCCACCACCGTGGTGGCGCCGGAATTGCGCACCGCAAAGCGCTCGCCGGCCACGCCGTTGAAGAACGCCTCACCGGCCAGCGCGCCGTACAGCACGGTGTTGCCGACGATGATGTTGGACGTCGGGTCACCACGGAACTCGTGCGGCGGGCGCACGATCACGCGGCCGCCCGACAGGCCCTTGCCCACGTAGTCGTTGCCGTCGCCCACCAGGTCCAGCGTCACGCCGTGCGCCAGGAACGCACCGAACGACTGGCCGGCCGTGCCCTGCATCTGCACGTGGATCGAGTCATCGGGCAAACCCTCGTGGCCGTAGCGCTTGGCCACCTCGCCCGAGAGCATCGCACCCACGGTGCGGTTGACGTTGCGCACCGGCTGGATGAACGAAACGCGCTCGCCCTTCTCCAGCGCAGCCTTGGCCTTCTCGATGAGCTGGTGATCCAGCGCACGATCCAGACCGTGGTCTTGCACGTCGACCTGGTAGCACGGTTCGCCTTCCTTTTTGGCCGGCTGGTAGAAAATGCGCGCGAAGTCCAGACCGCGAGCCTTCCAGTGTTCGATACCGGCCTTCGTGTCCAGCAGGTCGGCGCGGCCGATCAGTTCGTTGAACGAGCGGATGCCCAGTTGCGCCATGATTTCGCGCACTTCCTCGGCCACGAAGAAGAAGTAGTTCACCACGTGCTCGGGCTTGCCCGAGAACTTCTTGCGCAGCACCGGATCCTGCGTCGCCACGCCGACCGGGCAGGTGTTCAGGTGGCACTTGCGCATCATGATGCAGCCTTCGACGACCAGCGGGGCGGTCGCAAAGCCGAATTCGTCAGCGCCCAGCAGCGCGCCGATCACGACGTCGCGGCCGGTCTTCATCTGGCCGTCAGCCTGCACGCGGATGCGGTTGCGCAGGCCGTTGAGCATCAGCGTCTGCTGCGTCTCGGCCAGGCCCAGTTCCCAGGGCGTACCGGCGTGTTTGATCGACGACCACGGCGAGGCGCCCGTGCCACCGTCATGACCGGCGATCACCACGTGGTCTGCCTTGGCCTTGGCGACACCTGCGGCCACCGTGCCCACGCCCACTTCGGACACCAGCTTGACCGACACGTCCGAACGCGGGTTCACGTTCTTCAGGTCGTGGATGAGCTGTGCCAGATCCTCGATCGAGTAAATGTCGTGGTGCGGCGGCGGCGAGATCAGGCCCACGCCCGGCACCGCATAACGCAGCTTGCCGATGTAATCCGTCACCTTGTGCCCGGGCAGCTGGCCGCCTTCGCCAGGCTTGGCGCCCTGCGCCATCTTGATCTGAATCTGGTCAGCGGAAGCCAGGTACTCGGCCGTCACGCCAAAACGGCCCGACGCCACCTGCTTGATCTTCGAGCGCAGCGAATCGCCTTCCTGCAGTTCCAGATCGCGCTCGACCACTTCGCGGCCGATCACGTCGGACAGCTTCGTGCCCTGCTTGATGGGAATGCCGCGCAGTTCGTTGCGGTAGCGGCGCTCGTCTTCACCGCCTTCGCCCGTGTTCGACTTGCCGCCGATACGGTTCATCGCCACGGCCAGCGTGGTGTGCGCCTCGGTCGAAATTGAACCGAGCGACATGGCGCCCGTCGCAAAGCGCTTGACGATCTCCTTGGCCGGTTCGACCTCTTCCAGCGGAATCGCGCGCGCCGGGTCCACCTTGAACTCGAACAGGCCGCGCAACGTCATGTGGCGCTTGCTCTGATCGTTGATCAGGTTCGCGTATTCCTTGTACGTCTGGTACGAATTCGCGCGCGTCGCGTGCTGCAGTTTGGCAATCGAATCCGGCGTCCACATGTGCTCTTCGCCGCGGACGCGGTAGGCGTATTCGCCGCCGGCGTCCAGCATGTTTGCCAGCACGGGTGCATCGCCAAAGGCGTCGCGGTGTAGGCGCAGCGCCTCCTCAGCCACCTCGAAGATGCCGATGCCCCCCACGTTGGATGCCGTGCCCTGGAAGTACTTGTCGACCAGTTCGCGCGACAGGCCGATCGCTTCGAAGATCTGCGCGCCGGTGTACGACATGTACGTCGAGATGCCCATCTTGGACATCACCTTGTGCAGGCCCTTGCCGATCGCCTTGGTGAAGTTGTAGATGGCCTTCTCGGCCGTCAGACCCAGACTGGGCGCGAGTTCGGCCAGCGTTTCCATTGCCAGGTAGGGGTGCACCGCTTCAGCACCGTAGCCGGCCAGCAGTGCGAAGTGGTGCACTTCACGGGCCGAACCTGTTTCAACGACCAGACCCGTGCTCGTGCGCAGGCCCTTCTCCACCAGGTGATGGTGGATGGCAGACGTGGCCAGCAGCGCCGGAATGGCAGCCTGCTTCTCGTCGACCGCGCGGTCCGACACGATGAGGATGTTGTAGCCCGACTTGACCGCATCGACAGCCTCGGCGCACAGCGAAGCGAGACGCGCTTCGATGCCTTCCTTGCCCCAGGCCACCGGGTAGCAGATGTTCAGCTCGTAAGCCATGAACTTGCCGCCGGTGTAGTGCTCGATGTTGCGGATCTTCGCCATGTCCTTGAAGTCCAGCACGGGCTGGCTCACTTCAAGACGCATCGGCGGATTGATGTTGTTCAGTTCAAGCAGGTTCGGCTTCGGCCCGATGAACGAGACGAGCGACATCACCACGTTTTCGCGGATCGGGTCGATCGGCGGGTTCGTGACCTGTGCGAACAGTTGCTTGAAGTAGTTGTAAAGCGTCTTGTTCTTGGACGACAGCACGGCCAGCGGGCTGTCGTTACCCATGGAGCCGGCGGCTTCTTCACCGTTGGCGGCCATCGGGGCCATCAGGAACTTGACGTCTTCCTGGGTGTAGGCAAACGCCTGCTGGCGGTCCAGCAGCTTGGCAGCCGGCTTGGTCTCGGCGGCCACGTCTTCAGGCTTGGCTTCCAGCTCGTCGAGCTTGATGCGCACGGCATCGATCCAGCTCTTGTACGGCTTGGCATTGGCCAGGTTGTCCTTGAGTTCCTTGTCGTCGATGATGCGGCCCTGCTCCATGTCGATCAGGAACATCTTGCCCGGCTGCAGACGCCACTTCTTGACGATGCGGGACTCGGGAATCGGCAGCACGCCGGCTTCCGAAGCCATCACGACCATGTCGTCATCGGTGACGTAATAACGCGCCGGACGCAGACCGTTGCGGTCAAGCGTTGCGCCGATCTGGCGGCCGTCGGTAAAGCAGATGGCGGCGGGGCCGTCCCACGGCTCCATCATCGCGGCATGGTATTCGTAGAAGGCGCGACGATTGTCGTCCATCAGCGTGTGCTGTTCCCACGCTTCCGGAATCATCATCATCATCGCCTGGGCCAGCGGGTAACCGGCCATCGTCAGCAGTTCGAGGCAGTTGTCGAACGAAGCCGTATCGGATTGGCCCGGATAGATCAGCGGCCACAGCTTGGGCAGGTCATCGCCCAGCACCGGCGACGAGATGCCGCCCGTACGTGCATTGATCCAGTTGACGTTGCCCTTGACGGTGTTGATTTCGCCGTTGTGCGCGACCATGCGGTACGGGTGCGCCAGTTCCCATGCAGGGAACGTGTTGGTCGAAAAACGCTGGTGCACCAGCGCAAGCGCGGACACCGTGCGCGGATCGGCCAGATCCTGGTAGTACCGGCCGACTTGTTCGCACAGCAGCAGGCCCTTGTAGACGATCGTGCGCGCCGACATCGAGGGCACGAAGTATTCCTTGCCGTGCTTGAGCTTGAGCGCCTGGATGGCGTGGCTGGCGGTCTTGCGGATCACGTACAGCTTCCGCTCCAGCGCGTCGGTGGTCATGATGTCGCGGCCGCGCCCGATGAAGATCTGGCGGATCACCGGCTCGGTCTTCTGCACCGTCGGCGACATCGGCATGGTCTTGTCGACCGGAACATCGCGCCAGCCCAGCACAACCTGGCCTTCCAGACGCACGGTGCGCTCAAGTTCCTGCTCACAGGCCAGGCGCGAAGCGTGTTCCTTCGGCAGGAAGATCATGCCGACGCCGTATTCGCCGGCCGGCGGCAGGTTGATACCCTGCTTGGCCATTTCTTCACGGAAGAACTGGTCGGGAATCTGCAGCAGGATGCCTGCGCCGTCGCCCATCAGCGGGTCAGCGCCCACGGCGCCCCGGTGGTCGAGGTTGTGCAGGATGCGCAAGCCCTGCTGGACGATCTCGTGGCTCTTCTTGCCCTTGATGTGGGCGACGAAGCCGACGCCGCAAGCGTCGTGTTCATTGGTCGGGTCGTACAGACCCTGGGCCGACGGTGCGGCGGGGAAGGAGTGTTGTTCCACGGCGATCTTCCGATGTTATCGGTACGACGCACCGTAGAAGCCCCTCGCGCTAGCGCGGATGCGGGCAGAACAGCCAATGGCGCGCCGCACCATGAATGCGGGGTGAAACGAATATAAAAGAGCGTTCCATAACACGCAAAAGGTTTTAAATGGGGTCGGATTAAATTAAAAAATGCACGTTGACGGTGCGGGTTTATAAATGGGGACAGGTTACTTGGCGCCGGCCTGATGTGCGTTGCACGCGGTTTCCTCTCCGGCCGGTCATTCGGGACGCGCGCTGTCCTCCATGCCCACTTCAACGAGGCGCCGGGGCGGCCGCCCCTTGGGCAAAGGCGCAACGCGACGGCCACCGGTGCGTGCGAGCGTCGCCAGAAACGCCTCGTTTCCCAGCGGCCAACCGCTGTGCACATGCTGGCGAATCTCAGTGAGCTGGTCTGAACCCAAACCTTCATGCCACAAGGTCCGGTATCGTGATTGACGCTCAAAGGGCGTATTGCCAAGGCGCCAATAGCAATAGTGATCACTCACCCACGGGATGGACTGGATACCGACGTGATGCCGATACGTACTCCATCGGTCGTCCTCCGGCGTGCTGGCAATGCCCGCCCGCACGCCGTTGGATTCCACATACAACAGGATCGGCAACACCCATTCGGCCGGGTCCAGCACAGTCGATCGGAATCGTCCTTCCCATAGCGTGCCGCTGCGATCCGCAGCCGCGTTGAAATAGCGCGTATAGCGCCGCCCCACGGCCTGCAGCGTGCGAGAAAGGCTCTCCGCCACCTTGGGCGTTCCCACCAGATGGACGTGATTCGGCATCAACGAGAAACCGTGGATGGCGAAGTCATGCTCGCGCGCAGCCATGCGCAGCGTGTCGAGATAGAACGCGTAGTCGTCGTCGCCGCGGAAGACTTGCTGGCGATTGTTGCCACGCTGCAACACGTGTACAGGGACATCAATGGGACTAAGGCGAGGCAGACGAGCCATGGGAAAAGCAAGCGACAAAAAACGCCATCGTATCGCCACCCGATAAATCTGTCCCCAATTTTCGCGACGCAAACGCTTGCATGCGTCTGTCGCTGCGGTGCAACGGCCGAGTTTGCGTGCCGTCAAATCCGCAGCCGTATTGGCCATCGACGACTGGCCCAACTTGATCCCAAGCAAATCGGCTGGGCAACTTCCCCGCGAGACTGGCTCCCATCACATCACGAGACAACACGAGAGGGAGCGTTTCATGGCTTTTCACCGCCTAGCCGTTGTTGCTGCAGCCGCCGGCATGTTTGCCGCCGGATTCAGCCAGACCGCCTTTGCGCAGAGCACTGACTTGGCGCCAGCCACCGGCAATTGGATGGTGCGCTTGCGCGCCGTCAACCTGACAGCCGCCAACAAGTCGGACCCCGTGCCTGCGCTTGCCATTCCGGCTGACGCGATCCAGATCAACAACAAGGTTCTGCCCGAACTGGATATCTCGTACTTCTTTACACCGCACCTGGCAGCCGAGCTGATCCTGACGTACCCGCAGCAGCAGGACGTGACCGTCATGCAAAGTGCGCTGGGCGGCCCGACAAAAATCGGCAGTTTCCGCCATCTGCCGCCGATTCTGACGATGCAGTATCACTTCACGCCAGAGTCGCGCTTCAAGCCGTACGTGGGTGCCGGCATCAACTACACGCGCATCTCCAATGTGAATCTGCAGGTGCCCGGCGTGGGTCCGTTAGACCTCAGCAAGAACAGCTTTGGCCCGGCACTGCAGGTAGGTTTCGACTACCGCCTGACCGAACGCCTCTACTTCAACGTCGACCTGAAGAAGACCTGGATCAGCGCCGACGTGAAGATGGCTGGCCAGACCATCAGCAAGGTGAAGGTTGACCCGTGGTTGCTCGGCGTCGGCCTGGGCTATCGCTTTTAAGGGAGGACGATCAGCGAACTGACACTGTCCTGATCGACTTTTACCGACGTGCCGCAGGGGCCGTCGACGGCGGGGGCGCTCGTCGGCGGTGGTTGGCGCGTTCGGCCCGGCATGCGTTGGGGCGGCCGGGCATTTTTTTTGGGCGCTCGGTTAAGACCCGCTGCCAAACGTTGGGGAGCTGGTCGCACGACCGGCGCATCCGCCGCTCAAACCGCGTCCACGGCAAAGATGCGGCGATGCTCCTTGATGGCGTAACGGTCCGTCATGCCGGCGATGTAATGCGCAATCCAGCGCGGCTGCTCTTCGGGGTGAGCTTTCGCCTGGTATTGCGGCGGCAGCAGGCGTGGGTCGTCCATGAACGCGCCAAACAAGTCGTCGATGATGCGGCGTGCCTTGGCGGCCATGCGCATCACAAGGTAATGCCGGTACAGGTTGTCAAACAGGAAGCGTTTGAGCACGCGCGCCTCTTCACGCATTGGCTCGGAAAACGCGACGAGCGCCGGCGCGGCACGCACATCGTCGATACACTGCGGCGCAGCTTCAGCAATACTGGCACGCGTGGTGCCGATCAGATCAACGATCAGCGCGTTGATGATGCGACGAATGGTTTCGTTGATCAGGCGGCGGCCACTGACGTCCGGAAAGGCGGCCTCGGCTTCGCGCCGATGGATGGCCCACAACGGCACGTCTTCGAGTTGCTCCAGCGTGATCAGGCCAGAGCGCAAGCCGTCGTCGATGTCGTGATTGTTGTATGCAACCTCATCGGCGAGGTTGGCGAGCTGCGCTTCCAGCGAAGGCTGTTGCCCATCGAGAAAACGCCGCCCCAGGTCGCCCAGCGTGGCGGCGTTGTTGCGCGAGCAATGTTTGAGGATGCCCTCGCGCGTTTCGAAGGTCAGGTTCAAACCATCGAAACCGCCGTAGCGCTCCTCCAGCCGATCGACAACCAGCAAGCTCTGCAGATTGTGCTCAAAGCCCCCGTACGGCTTCATGCAATCGTTGAGCGCGTCCTGCCCCGCATGGCCGAACGGCGTGTGGCCGAGATCGTGTGCCAGCGAAATCGCTTCCACCAAGTCTTCGTTCAGGCGCAGGCTGCGCGCAATCGAACGGGCAATCTGCGCGACCTCCAGGCTGTGCGTGAGCCGCGTCCGGAACAGGTCGCCCTCGTGATTCACGAAGACCTGCGTCTTGTATTCGAGCCTGCGGAAAGCGGTGCTGTGGATGATGCGATCGCGGTCACGCTGGAACTCGGTGCGCGATGTGGACGGCGGCTCGGCGTGGACGCGGCCGCGCGTCTGCGCCGAATGCGCGGCGTAGGGAGCGAGAGGGCCTTCGAGATCGAACGGCACGGACGGCACATCAAATCGGTCGTTCATCGGGCCATCTCGTCTTGTCTCAGGCGACGGGCGCCTCGGTCGGTGGTCGCAGCACGGCGTGCTGCAAGGTGGCGCGCAAGTCCGCATCGGGCACCGTGGTCACGAAAGCCTGGCCCAGCTTGCGTAGCAGCACGAACTTGATCTGGCCGGCTTCGGCCTTCTTGTCGACGCGCATCAGGTCAATGAAGCGATCAACGCCGAGGTCCGGCGCCACCGTCGGCAGGTTCGCGGCACGCGTGAGCGCGGTGATGCGGTTGCGCGTGTCGATGTCAATAAAGCCCAGTCGATGCGACAGATCCGCCGCCATCACCATGCCACAGCCGACGGCTTCGCCGTGCAGCCATTCACCGTAGCCCAGGCCGGCCTCGATGGCGTGGCCAAAGGTATGGCCGAAATTGAGGGTGGCACGCAGGCCGGTCTCGCGCTCATCCTGTGCCACGACTGCGGCCTTGATGCGCACCGAGCCACGCACGGCTTCGGCCATCAGGCCGGTATCGCAATCGTTGAGACCCTTGATGTTTTGCTCGATCCAGGCGAAGTAATCCGCATCGGCGATTGCGCCATGCTTGATGACCTCGGCCATGCCGGCCGCCAGCTCTCGGGCAGGCAACGTGCGCAGCGTATCGATATCGGCCAGCACCGCCTGCGGCTGGTGGAACGCGCCGATCATGTTTTTGCCCAGCGGGTGGTTGATGCCCGTCTTGCCGCCCACCGAAGAGTCGACTTGTGAGAGCAGCGTCGTCGGCACCTGGATGAACGGCACGCCGCGCATGTAGCAGGCGGCGGCAAAGCCGGTCATGTCGCCGACAACGCCGCCGCCCAGCGCGATCAGCGTGGTCTTGCGATCCGCACCCGCCGTCAACAGCGCATCAAAGATGCGGTTGAGCGTGTCCCACTTCTTGAACGATTCCCCATCAGGCAATACAACCGTGTCGACCGCCTTGCCGAGCGAGCCAATGGCGTCTTCGACCTTGGTCGCATACAACGGCGCGACGGTCTCGTTGGTGACGATCACGGCACGCGCGCCGCGAATATGGGGGGCGAACAGCTCAGCCCTGGACAGCAGCCCCGAGCCGATATGGATCGGATAGGCGCGATCGCCAAGGTCAACATCAACGGTAATCATGACTGGGGGGAGACTTGCGAGGAGGTGGAGGCGCCTGCGGGCGGCGCCACAATGCCGGCCACCTCGAGTTGCATCAGCACCATATTAACAAGCTGCGCGACGGTGGGCTTTCCCGTTTCGATCACGAAGTGCGCCACATCCCGGTACAAGGGATCCCGGATCGCATGCAGCTCTTCGAGCTTCGCACGCGGGTTTTCCGTCTGCAGCAGCGGCCGGTTCTTGTCGTGGCGGGTGCGCAGGTACAGGTCATGCGGATTGGCGCGCAGGTAGATCACCGTACCGCGTTCGCGCAGGAACGCCCGGTTTTCTGCGCGCAGCACAGCGCCGCCGCCCGTGGCGATAACCACGCCATCGCGCGCGGTCAGCTCGTCGATCATGTGGGTTTCCCGATCGCGAAAGCCCACCTCACCTTCGTGCTCAAAAATAACCGGTACGCGCACGCCGCACCGCGCTTCGATCTCATGGTCGGAGTCGAAGAACGGCAGATCGAGCCGGCGCGCCACCGCCCGGCCGACCGTGGTCTTGCCCGCGCCCATCAAGCCGACGAAAAATACGTTCGAAACAGACAAAATCGCGTGAAATCAGGAATTTGAGCCTGATTGTAGTGGCATTTGCACACCATCCCGCACAAACCCCGCCGCAGAACACAAAAAAGCCCGGCGCTCCATTCAGGAGGCCGGGCTTTTTGATCGAAACGCCGCCGTGGGTTACTTCAGCGACAGTTGATCGGAGAGCACACGCGGCGTCAGGAAGACCAGCAACTCGGTGCGGTTGTTGATCTTGTTCGTGCTCTTGAACAGATTGCCCACCACCGGAATATCGCCCAGCAACGGCACCTTGTTGATGTCGGTCCGCTCGTTCTGCGTGTAGATACCGCCGATCACGACCGTGCCGCCGTTCTCGACCAGCACCTGCGTCTGCACGTGCTTGGTGTCGATGGCGAAGCCGTTGGTGGTCTGGATACCTACGCTGTCCTTGTTGACGTCGACATCGAGGAAGATGTTGCCGTCCGGCGTGATCTTGGGCGTCACTTCCAGCTTCAGGTTGGCCTTCTTGAACGACACCGAAGTCGCCCCAGAGGAGGTCGCCTGTTGGTACGGAATCTCAGTACCCTGCTCGATCAGCGCCTTGATGTTGTCCGCAGTCACAACACGCGGGCTGGAGACGATCTTGCCGCGACCATCAGCTTCCAGCGCAGACAGCTCCAGCGCCAGGAAGCGACCGGCACCGGCGTTGAACAGGCTCACGGCCACGCTAGCTGCGTTCACGCCGTTGATGCCGTTGGCGGGGAAGCTGATCGCCGGGCTGTTGTCCCAAGTGGCACCCTGCGTAATCGGCGACACCACGTTGGTGTAGGTATTGCCGTAACCAGCGCCATTCGTCTTCGACGCGAAGCCCAGCTTGGCACCCAGATTGCGGCTGAACGTGTCGTCGGCCTCAACGATGCGCGCTTCGATCATCACCTGGCGAACCGGAATGTCGATCTTCAGCAGAAACGCCTGCACTTCTTCCAGTTTGCTCGGGATGTCCGAGACGAACAGCTGGTTCGTCCGCGTATCGGCCGTGAGCGAGCCGCGCTTGGACAGAATGCGCGAGGTCGTGGCGCCGCCCACTGCTCCACCGCCTGCGGCACCGGCACCCAGCAGCATGTTCCGCACATCGTTGGCGCTCTGATAGTTCAGGCGGAACACCTGGCTACGCAGCGGTTCCAGCTCCGTCACTTGCTGTTGCGACTCCAGTTCGGCCTTTTCCTTCGTCGCCAGCTCACCGCGCGGCGCAACCCACAGCACGTTGCCGTTGCGACGCGACGCCAAGCCCTTCGAGTCCAGCACGATCTGCAGAGCCTGATCCCAGGGCACATCCTTCAGACGCAGCGAAAGGGTGCCGGTCACGCTGTCGCTCGTCACGATGTTGAGGTTCGTGAAGTCTGCGAAGACTTGCAGCAGCGAACGCACATCAATGTTCTGGAAGTTCAGCGACAGGCGCTCGCCACGGTAGCCGGGGCCGGAAATCAGCTTGTTCGGGTCTTCCTTGGTCGGGCGCACCTCCACCACGAACTGCGTGTCGGTCTGGTACGAGCTGTATTGCCAGTTACCGCGCGGCTCGATGATCAGGCGTGCGCCTGTGCCGTTGTCGGTGGCACGCATGGCCTGCACGGGCGTGCCGAAATCGCTCACGTCATACCGACGGCGCAGCGACTGCGGCAGCGTCGCACCGACGAAGTCCACGACGAGGTTCTGGCCTTGCTGAGCGATGTTGATCGCCGAATTGGCAGTCGACAGGTCGACCACGACGCGGCCGGCAAGATCTTCGCCGCGGCGGAAATCGACGTTGCGCACCGCCGGGCGCTCGGCGCCTGCGACAGGTGCTGGAGCCGAAAAGGTCGGCGCCGCGACAGCCGCTGCCACCGGCGCCGCTTCCAGCGTCAGCACGTACTGGTTACCGCGCACCTCCGACTTGTACTGCGTCTGGCGCGAGAGATCGAGCACGACGCGGGTGCGGTCGCCGATCTGCACGACGTTCGCCGAACGCAGCAGCTTGCCGCCGTATTGGTAATTGGCGCGACCCTGCGCGAAGCTGGCCCCGAAGAAGTCGATGGCGATGCGCGCAGGCTGCTGCGTGCTGAACTCCACCGGCTTCTGCGTCGGTGCGCTCTTGAGCGTGACCGTCACCACGGTGGATTCACCGGCCGTCGCCTGCTCCACCTTTTCGATCGTATTGCCGGAGACGACCGCCGCAGGCGCTGCCTGCTGGGCGACAGCCTGACCGGCCACCATGAACAGGCACAGCGAAAGCCATGCCACCGCGCCCCCCCGGGCCACTCGGGCCGCCTGCGACAGGCCGCCCTTCACAAGACGCATCGTCATTGCGCGCTCTCCTGAACTTTCAGGGTCGTCATTTTTTCTTTCCATTCGGTCGTGCCTTCGCGCACCAGCTCACGCAGGGTGAGTTCCTGGTCTCCGATGCGGACGATGCGACCATAGTTTTGTCCGATGTACTGCCCCACATGCACATGCTGCGTCTTGTCCCCGACAGACACGACGGCTTCCGTCTCGCCATTGCGCTTCATCGTCCCGACCAGCTTGAAGGCTTCCAGCGGATAGTCTTCCAGCGGCTCGCGACGGCGATTCGGTTCCGGCGATTCGTTTTGCGCGCGCGAAAGTTCTGCCACCTTTTGCACGCTGAACGGATCAGTCTGCTTGGTGGTCGTGTATTCGCGCGGCGCGTAAGGCTTGGGTTCGGGCAGCGGCGGCACGGTCGTACTGACGCTCTGGCGCGCTTGCTGCATCCATTGCTGCAATTCATCGTCTTCGCTCGCGCCGCAGGCCGTCAGCACGACGGCCAGGCACAGCGGAGACAGACGCAGAACGTGCGACATGCGGCGACGGCTCATGGTGCGGCCCCTCATTTGGCGCCTCCCTTGGCGGCTGCATTCGCCTTGCGCTGAGCCGCCTGCTCGTCGGCGTCGAGCGCCCGGTAGGCCTCAGCGCGCGTTTCCATCACCATGCCGCCATCCTTGGTGCCCGTCAGGGAGATGTTCTGCAGCGTGACGATGCGCGACAGCGCCGCCACGTCGGCCGCAAACAGCGCCATGTCGTGATAGCGGCCATTTACCTTCACCGCCACCGGGATCTCGGCGTAGTAAGGCTTGACCACTGCGCCGGACGGACGGAACAGGTCGAAGGTCAGGCCACGCGCGATGCCGGCGTGGTTGACGTCGGCCAGCAGCGCATCCATCTCGGTCTTGTTGGGCAGTTGCAGTTCAAGCTTGGCGACACGCTGCTCGACCTCGGCCTTCTGCTTGCGCAGGGCTTCGAGGTTCACTACCTGCGCGAGCTTGCTCTGGTATGCCGCCTTGAGGTTGCTCTGCTCGGTGCGCTTGGCGTCGCGCTCGTCGAACTTGCCGCTCCAATACAACTGCCAGCCCAGGCCGATCACCAGCACGGCAGAGAGAATCATGAACAGGATGCGCGGCGCGATCGGCCACGTTTCCGGCTCGTTCAGGTTCAGGCCACGGAACTGGCTGACCAGGTCTTCCAACGAAATTTCGGTCGAGATGGCCATGGTTATTTCCCCGCCGTGGCCGCACCCGGCTTGGCCGGCGTTGCCGGTTCGGCCTTCCACTGGAAGCGGATCGTGAAGTTGAACAGGCGACGCTGTTCCTTCAGGTTATTCGTCATGGTGGTGGCTACCGATTCGCCCAGTTCGGCATGATCGAGCCAGGGCACCGCGCCCAGGTTGCGCAGCAGGTCCGACACGCGCTCGTTCGACTGCGCCACGCCCGACACGGTGTAACGCTCGCCTTCCTGCTTGAGCGAGGTGAGGTAAATCCCGTCGGGCACCTGGCGCACCAGCTCTTCGAGCAACTGGACCGGGCGGTTGCGCTGGTTTTGCAGACTTTCCACCGCTTGCTGACGTTGCAGCAGATCGTCGATGTCCTTCTTGAGGGTGTTGACCTCGGCGATCTGCTTGTCCATCTCCGCGTTTTTCTGCGTGAGGATGTCGTTGATGCGTTGCGCCTCTTCGGTCTGGTGATCGATCACCATGCCGCCCAGGAATACCACCACCGCACCCACCGCCGCGGCGGCACCCAGGCTCATGAAGACTTTTTTGCGCTTCCCGGCGCGTCGCTCAGCGTGATACGGCAGCAGGTTCACGCTCGGGAGCGCATTCACGACATTTGCGCTGTCATTGGCCATCGCCAGCTCCTTATTGAAGCCCGCGCAGGGCGAGGCCCGCGCTGACGATGTAGGCCGGCAGATCGCGCTGCAGGTAGCGCGCGTTGACGTTTTTGGCCGCGCCCATATTGGCGAACGGGTTGGCCAGCGTCGTATTGATCTGCGTCTGCTGCTGGATGGCGGTCTGCACGCCCAGCAGCGATGCGTGGCCGCCCGACAGCACGATCTCGTCGACTCGGCCGACGCTCGAGGTCGACAGGAAATTCTGGATGGCCTGACCGACTTCCATGGCCAGCGTCTCGAGCGAGGGCTTGAGCAGCTGACTGCGGTATTCGTCGGGCAGCGTGTTCTTGCGCTTCTTCACCTCGGCTTTGAGCAGATCGAGGGAGAACAGACGCGAGATGCTCTGCGTGAGCTGGTCGCCCGAGCCCGACATGGGCTGCTCGTACAACTCCTTCCAGCCCTGGTAGAACAGTGCGTGCGAGCGCGCACCGCCCAGGTGGAACATCGCCACGACAGGCATGTCGCGCGTCTCGATTTCACTGGCGTCCGGCTTGACGGCCAGCATGTGGGTCATGGCGCGCTGGATAGCGTTTTCTTCCACGTCCATGACGATCGCTTTCAGACCGGCCATCTCGGCGGCGGTCACGCGTTCGGTCACGCGCTCGGAAACGGTTGCCGTGACGCGCACCCCGATCCCGCCTTCCGTTTCAGACGGACCGATCACGACATAGTCGAAATTGACGTTCTGCGAAGGTGGAAACAGCCGGTTGGCTTCGCTCTCGACCTGCACAAAGAGTTCGTCTTCGGTCAGGTTGTCGGGCAGGCTGACGGTTTGCGATTCCGTCAGGCTTGCGGGAATGGCAAGCACGGCTTCCTTACCGCGAATGCCGGCCTTGGCGATGGCGCGCTTGAGCGCATTGCCCACCGCATCGATATTCACCAGATTGCCGTCAGCGACGGCACTGCGTTCAATCAGCTCGCTGGCGCATTTTTCGAGACGGAAATCCCCCTGCTTGCCGTTGGCGGACAACTCCACCACCTTGACGCTGGAAGACCCGATATCTATCCCGACGATATTGCGGCGCAGCAGGCCGGACAACAAACCCCGTCGCACAGAGACACCCCACCGTTTATAGTTTTTGAACCCTGGCGCCCATCGCAAATCCAACGTGCGCCATAGCCTGCTTAGATTTGCTGCTGGATTCTCACAAAATCCTTTAGAACAGGCAAACGCTCAGGCAGACGGCGACGCATTTCGCGCCATGCCCTTCCGAAAGCGTTGTCAAAACCCCACGGTCGGGGGATACCCCTTTCGTCTGACTTGATTTCCGCTCCGCCTACTTCTAACGGCGGATTCGTAGCCGCCTTGAATCGCGGGACTCCGGATGCACAATCAGCGCGCCAATCGAGCATGACGCGGCGCACAAGTGCAGTCTGGTTGGCAGACGTGACACTCGTTACGTGCTGTTACGTCCGATGCGGCCGGACTGCGGAAGCCCCAACGATATAATCGCCGCCACGCTGACTGACACCCCCGGTGCCCACCCGTAATGGCTACTGCCCAAACCACCCCAGCCTCGCCCAAGCCGCCCAAAGCCCGCCGCCCGCTGTGGGCGCGCCTGCTTCTCTGGATGCTCGGCCTGTTCGTTGCCATGGGGGTCGTCGGGGCGCTGCTGCTGGGCTATGCCCTGCTCGTCGCCGCGCCCAACCTGCCGTCGCTCGACGCCATCACCGATTACCGCCCCAAGATTCCGCTGCGCGTCTACACCGCCGACAACGTCCTCATCGGCGAATTCGGTGAGGAGCGCCGCAGCTTCGTGCCGATCACGCAAATGCCCGACGTGATGAAGCGCGCGGTCCTGGCGATCGAAGACGACCGCTTCTACGAGCACGGCGGCGTCGACTTCATCGGCGTCCTGCGCGCGGGCCTGGCGAACCTGCATGGCGGCCTGTCGCAAGGCGCGTCGACCATCACGATGCAGGTGGCGCGCAACTTCTTTCTGTCGAGCGAGAAGACGTACACGCGCAAGATTTACGAGATCTTGCTCTCGTACAAGATCGAGGCGAGCCTGACAAAGGATCAGATCCTCGAGCTGTACATGAACCAGATCTACCTGGGCCAGCGCGCGTACGGTTTTGCGAGCGCAGAGCAGATCTACTTCGGCAAGAACATCAAGGACATTACGCTCGCAGAAGCCGCCATGCTGGCCGGCCTGCCCAAGGCGCCGTCGGCGTACAACCCGGTGGTGAACCCGAAGCGCGCGAAGGTGCGTCAGGAGTACATCCTGCAGCGCATGCGCGACCTGCACTACATCACCCCGGAACAGTACACCCAGGCCGTCAACGAGCAATTGCCGGTGCGCGGCGAAGGCCATGAATTCGACGTGCACGCCGAATACGTCGCCGAAATGGTGCGCCAGCTCATGTACGCGCAATACCGCGAAGAAACCTACACGCGCGGGCTGAACGTCTACACCACGCTGCGCAAGGCCGACCAGGACGTCGCCTATCAATCCGTGCGCCGCGGCATTCTCGATTACGAGCGCCGTCACGGCTATCGCGGCCCTGAAGCGTTCATCGACCTGCCCTCCGATGCAGAGGAGCGTGAACAGGCCATCGACGACGCCTTGCTCGAACACCCGAACAGCGACGATCTGCAATCGGCCGTGGTGGTGAGCGTGTCACCCAAGCTGGTGCGCGCGACGATGCTGACCGGTGAGACGATCGACTTGGCCGGCGACGGCCTGCGCTTTGCACAGGCGGCCCTGTCGAACAATGCACAGCCCAAGATCAAGCTGCGCCCGGGCGCGGTGATCCGCGTGATCGAGGACACGAAGACGCAGAAGTGGTCGATCACGCAACTGCCGGAAGTGGCCTCGGGTTTCATCTCGCTGGATCCGCAGACGGGCGCGATCTACTCGATGGTGGGTGGCTTCGATTTCAACCGCAGCAAGTTCAACCACGTCACGCAGGCCTGGCGCCAGCCGGGTTCGAGCTTCAAGCCGTTCATCTACTCGGCGGCGGTGGACAAGGGATTCTCGCCGTCTACGGTCATCAACGACGCGCCGCTCTCGATCCCGACCGGCGACACCGGCGGCCAGGTGTGGGAGCCGAAGAACTACGGCGGCGGCTATGACGGCCCGATGACGATGCGCCGCGCGCTGCAGAAATCGAAGAACCTGGTGTCGGTGCGCATCCTGCGCGCGATCGGTACGCAGTACGCGCAGCAGTACATCACGCGCTTCGGGTTCGATGCCGATCGGCACCCCGCCTATCTGCCCATGGCGCTGGGCGCCGGTTCCGTGACGATGTTGCAGATGGCGAGCGGTTACTCGGTGTTCGCCAACGGCGGCTATCGCGTGAACCCTTACATCATCGATCGCGTGGTGGATGCGCGCGGCACGGTCGTGCAGCAAAGCCACCCGATGACCGCCGGCAAAGACGCCGTGCGCGTGATTGATCCGCGCAACGACTTCATCATGGATTCGCTGCTGCGCAGCGTGGTGTCGAACGGCACGGGCTACCAGGCCAAGGTCAAGCTGGGCCGCAACGACATGGCTGGCAAGACCGGGACCACCAACGATTCGTTCGACGCCTGGTTCTGCGGCTATACGCCCAAGCTGGTCGGCGTGGCCTGGATGGGTTACGACAACCCGCGCAGCCTGGGGGATCGCGAAACGGGTGGCGGCCTGGCCCTGCCCATCTGGATCAACTACATGAGCTACGCCCTCAAAGGCGAGCCCCAGACCGAGCGCCAGCCGCCCGAAGGCGTCGTACAGATGGCGGGCGACTGGGCCTACGAGGAATACGCCAATGGCCAGGGCGTGGCGTCGGTGGGTCTGGGCGATGCGATGCCGGGAGCCTCCGCGCCGGGCGGCGATCAGCCGCAACAGCCTGGCATCAACCTCGCGCCGACGCAGGAACAGGAGAAACAGAAGATTCTCGACATGTTCCGCGGCAATTGAGCGTCGCGCCCACGAAAAAGCCGCCCTTCGAGGCGGCTTTTCTTTTTGTCATGCGACAACGCTGCGCTCAGCCGGCGGCCAATGTCACATCCACATCGCTTTGCTGGCTGATGTAGCGAGAGAGCGCCACATAGAGTTCTTCCTTGCTGCGCGTGTCGACCCAGCGGCCGTCGTCGCCCCGGCGGAAGTGGAAACCGCCGGCACGCGCTGCCACCCACAGCTCCTGCATCGGCGCCTGGCTGTTGATGATGATCTTGGAGCCATCGTCGAATTCGAGCGTCAGCACGTTACCGGTGCGATTGACCTCGATGTCGGCATCCGCCTCGTCGGCAGCCGTTTCGACGATGCTTTCGATGCGGGTAAGTTCCGCTTCGGCCAGTGCCAGGAACTCCGATTCGCTCAGGGGGGGCATGCTACACTCCAAAATCTTGCGCGGACGTTGCGTGGCGGCCGTTTCCGGGCCGTCCTGACCAGCAGGCGCCTCGTCCCATATGACTCCGATCGCCGCAAGGGTCACGCCCTGGGCATCCTTTCTGCACCATCATCCGATGATACGAACCGCCGCCATTGTAGCCACTGTCGGCCTGACCCTGACGGTCGCAGGCCTATCCGGCTGCGGGATTCGCGGGCCGCTGTACATGCCCAAGGTGCCACCGGCACCCACCGCGCCGCAAACCGCCGACCCTGGCATCGCCGGCCCGAACGCCGTGCCGCAGCCGCCGGTCCCGGGCGCCAAACCCGCCGCCGATGCCGCCAGCGCGGTACCCGCGAACCGCTGATCCCGTCCTTTTTCGCTCAACCGGCGCCGTCCTTATCCGGTGCGACGCCCAGAATGTTCCCGCTCATGTCCGAGTCCCTGATCCGCCAGGAAGGCGCGCTGATGATCGAAGGCGTCGCGCTCGACGCGATTGCCGCGCAGTTCGGCACGCCCACCTACGTGTACTCGCGCGCCGCGCTCACCGCCAACTATCGGGCCTACGCCGCCGCATGCGAGGGCCGCAACGCGCATGTGCAGTACGCCATGAAAGCCAACTCGAACCTCGCTGTGCTGCAGGTGTTCGCACAGCTGGGCGCTGGCTTTGACATCGTGTCCGCGGGCGAACTCAAGCGTGTGCTGGCCGCCGGTGCGCCGGCCGCGAAGGTGGTGTTCTCGGGCGTGGGCAAGAGCGCGGACGAAATGCGATTCGCCCTGGAAGTCGGCGTGATGTGCTTCAACGTGGAGTCGATTCCCGAGCTGCACCGGCTGAATGACGTGGCCGCCTCGATGGGCAAGGTCGCGCCGGTGTCGTTGCGCATCAACCCGGACGTGGACGCCAAGACGCATCCGTATATCTCGACGGGCCTGAAGGGCAACAAGTTCGGCGTGGCGTTTGACGAAGTGCTGCCGACCTACCGCGCAGCCGCTGCGATGCCGAACCTGCGCGTGGTCGGCATCGATTGCCATATCGGCTCGCAGATCACCGAGGTATCGCCGTATCTGGATGCGCTGGACAAGGTGCTCGACGTGGTGACGCAGCTCGACGCCGAGGGCATCCGCCTGTCGCACATCGATGTGGGCGGCGGTCTGGGTATCACGTACACGGACGAGACGCCGCCGGACATCACCGCCTTCGCGCGCACGCTGCTGGACCGCGTCGAGCAGCGCGGTTTTGGCGATCGCACCGTGCTGTTCGAGCCGGGCCGCTCGTTGGTGGGCAACGCCGGCCTGCTGCTCACGCGCGTCGAATACCTCAAGCCTGGCGCCAGCAAGAACTTTTGCATCGTCGATGCGGCCATGAATGACCTGGCCCGCCCCGCGATGTACGAGGCGTATCACCACATCGTGCCGGTGCGCGAAAGCCAAAGCGCGCCGGTCGTCTACGACGTGGTGGGCCCCGTGTGCGAATCCGGCGACTGGCTCGGCCGCGACCGTTCGCTGGCCGTGCAGCCGGGCGATGTGGTGGCGATCCTGTCGGCCGGCGCGTACGGTTTCACGATGAGTTCGAACTACAACACGCGCAATCGCGCGGCCGAGGTCATCGTTGATGGCGACAAAGTTCACTTGGCACGCGAGCGCGAGTGCTTTGAAGACCTGATCCGCGGCGAGCATCTTTTCCCGGCGTAAGTCCGCACCGCAAAGAAAAAGCCGACGCGCAAACGTCGGCTTTTTTTTCGGCGCGATCGGCATCAATCGCGGGCTGGCATCGCAGCTCCGGTGATCGCACTGCGCTGCGAGCGCCACGCCCACCAGACCCGCAGCCCCAGCAGCACCGCCATCACTGCGGCGTAGATCGACACCTCGGCAAAGTCATGCTTGCCGGCCTTGTGCCACCAGTAATGCAGGATGGCCAGCACGCCGGTCACGTAGACAAGCCGGTGCAGCCACTGCCAGCGCTTGCCGCCGAGCCTGCGCACCATCGCGTTGGTCGACGTGGCGGCCAGCGGGATCATCAGCACGAACGCCGCAAAGCCGACGGTGATGAAGGGCCGCTTGACGATGTCCTTGAGCATCGATGCCGGATCGAGCCCGCGATCCACCAGCAACCAGATCAGGAAGTGGATCGTGCCGTAGAAGAACGTGTACAGCCCGAGCATACGACGAAGCCGGATCAGCCAGTTCATGCCCGTGATGCGGCGCAGCGGCGTGATGGCCAGCGTGCAGCACAGCAGCACCAGCGTCCACGTGCCGGTCGAGCGCGTGACGAACTCCAGAGGGTTGGCCCCGAACTGGTCTGTCGCGCCCAGGAAGACGATGCGCAGGAATGGCACCAGCGCCACAATCCATACGAACGCCTTCACCACACGCAACTGCTTGGGCGGCAACATCGGCGGCAGGAGTGTCATGTCGGCCTCAGAAGTTCTTGCGCAGGTCCATGCCCGCGTACAGCGGCGCGACCTGTTCGTAGCCATTGAACATCAGCGTCTTGTGCTTGGGCGCGAATAGGCCACCGAAGCCGCCTTTGTCCTCGCCGATGCGGCGCTCGGTGGCCTGGCTCCAGCGCGGGTGATCGACAGTCGGGTTCACATTGGAATAAAAACCGTATTCGTTGGCCGCGGCAAGGTTCCAGCTCGTCGGCGGCTGCTTGTCGACAAAGCGGATCTTGACGATGGACTTCGCGCTCTTGAAGCCATACTTCCACGGCAGGACCACGCGCACGGGCGCACCGTTCTGGTTCGGCAGCACCTGGCCGTAGAGGCCGAAGGTGAGCAGCGCCAAAGGATGCATCGCCTCGTCCAGTCGCAGGCCTTCGCTATACGGCCAATCCAGCACGGGGCTGCTGATGCCGGGCATCTGCCGCTTGTCGGCCAGCGAGATGAACTGGATGTACTTGGCGCTGCCCTGGGGCTCCACCCGCTTGATCAGCTCGGCCAAGGGGAAGCCCACCCACGGAATCACCATCGACCAGCCCTCGACGCAACGCAGGCGGTAGACGCGCTCTTCCATCGGCGCAAGCTTCATCAGGTCGTCCAGGTCGTACGTTTTGGGGGTCTTCACCAAACCCTCCACGCTGACTTGCCAGGGGTGCGGGCGCAGCGTGCCGGCATAGCGCGCCGGGTCGGCCTTGTCGGTGCCGAATTCGTAGAAGTTGTTGTACGTGGTGACCTGGTCGTACGGGGTGGCCTTTTCCACAGTCGTGTACGCCGGATTCGGCTTGCCAGGCAACTTGGCGAGTGGCGGGTTGGCGGCAAAGGCCTCGCGCGACGCCCAAGGCGCCAGCGTTGCACCCGCAGCGCCCATGGCAGCAGCGGCCAAAAAGCGGCGGCGCTGCTCGAAGATGTGCTGCGGCGTGATCTCGCTGGCGGGGATGTCGTCGCCACGCAGCCAGCGGTCAGTCTTGATCAACATGATTCGTGGTCCTCGTTGTGCGGGAACGCTGTCCCATGTGCGTTGGTCGTTCCAGCGCTGCCGACCTGACAACGCATGGCGAAAAAAAAGTAGCGCTATTCCTTGCGCGGCGCCGGGCCGGTGAATTCGCTGTACTGCCGAAACACGACCTGCGCCACTTCCAGCAACTGCGCCCGCGCAAGCGGGCCAGCGACTGCAAACCCAAGGCCGTGATCCGCCCAGTAGAACGCCATCGGCGGCGGGTGATCGACGGCAGGATGGATCGCCTGCAGCACACGGTTGTCGGGGGCGAGCGTCTCCAGCCGGAAGCCGGTATCGCGATTGCTCGGCATGCGCCGCAACTGCACGGAGATGCGCGTGCCGCCGGGCCCCTCATACATCAGCATGGCCGTGGGCGCATCGGCCACGACCGTCTGCCGTCCGCCGATGAGCCGGTAACCCAGCGATCTTAGATCAGGCACATGCAACTGGGCGTCAAGCCGACGCGACAACCATGTGACTAGATGTGCCTCTTCGTCGGCCGGCACTTCCACAATGTGTTTCGACTCGGGAGCAAAGACGACGTGCGATACGAGTGCGTCATTGGCGAACCGCTGCATGGGCATGGTGCGCTCGACGACACCTCGGCTCAACCAGCCGGCCCCGCACCCGATGGCCAGGCACGCGACGCTTAGCGCCACCACGCGCCAGCCGCGCATCGCGCCAAAGCCGGTCGCCGTGGGCCGGCGTGCCGCCCCGAGGATCGCTGCCGGAATCCGGCGCTGCGGCACCGGTTCGTTGAGCAACGGATCGAGCGCGCGGTGCAACTGCGCGTCCGTTTCGCGCCAAGCCGCAACTTCGGCCGCGGCACCGGGGTGCGCGGCAAGATAGGCCTCAACCTCAGCGCGGCGTGCCGCAGGCAGGCGGCCGTCGGCGTACGCATGGAGTTCGTCGATATGAATGGAATTGGAGGACATGGCGAGCCTCACTTCACGCGGTGCAGCGCCGTGCTGCCGCCGTCGCCGGGTGCCGAAAATACACCGGATGCAATGGGCGCCCCCTCAAGTGCCACACGCATCCGCTCGCGCGCACGCGACAGACGCGACATCACCGTACCGACCGGCACGCCCAGCACGTCGGCGGCTTCCTTGTAGGCGAACTGCTCCAGACCGACGAGCAGCAAGACCGCGCGCTGGTCTTCAGGCAGCGTCGCCAGCGCGCGCAGCAGATCGCGGCGCAACCCGGGGTCGTCGTCGACGGGGATATCAGGGGGCGCATCGCTCAGCTCGAGCCGATCGGGCCGGCGCACGGCGTTCAGGTGCAACCGATGCATGATGGTCAGCAGCCAGGCAAACAGCCCATCACTCTCATCCTTGACTCCGATCTGGCCGATTTGGCCGATCGGGCCGAGCCGGGGGCGCAATTGGAAGCGCCAGCGGTACCGCCAGGCGCGTTCAAGTGTGTCCTGGAGGAGGTCGTCGGCGCGGCTCGCGTCACGCACGAGGCCGCGCGCGTGCCGGCGCAGGCGAGGGGTGAGTGCAATCAGCCGGCTGGCCAGATCGGACATGGAAGCGCGAGCGTGGGCGGCGTGCTTACGGCTTGGCGATGTGCCAAACGTTCATGAAGCCATCGCCGGTCTGGTCACCCGGCATCTTGTCCTTGGTCCAGAGGTAGAGCGGCTTGCCGCGGTAGGCCCACTGCTTCTTGCCGTCGTCGCGCGTGATGATGGTGTAATCGCCGGACGGCTTATCGGCATCGTTGGCGGCCAGCGGCGGCCAGTTGTCGGCGCACTTGCCGTTGCAGGCGCTCTTGCCGGCCGTGGCGTCACGGTCGAACGTGTAAAGCGCCATGCCGTGCTCATCCGTGAGCGTGCCATTGGTCACCTTAACAGCCGACGGCGTCGACGACGCCCCCATGCCCATGCCGCTGCAGCCTGCCAAACCGAATGCAGCGAGCAGCGCAGCGCCGGCCAACGCGGCGCGCGGATTGAACAACTTCTGGGAAGCTGCAGACTGGCTCATCTTCTTCTCCTTGGATGGAGAGGCGCGCCGATCGCGCCCTCACTGAGCAGTAAACACGCTAGGCGCGTCTTTATTCCAGTCTGCCGAGATTTTTTTGTGACTGACGGCTTACAGCTCGCCGTAGCTGTGCAGGCCCGAGAGGAACATGTTCACACCGAGGAAGGCGAACGTCGTCACCAACAGGCCGATCAGCGCCCACCAGGCCGCCATGCGACCACGCAGGCCCTTCATCAGGCGCATGTGCAGCCAGGCGGCGTAGTTCAACCAAACGATCAGCGCCCAGGTTTCCTTCGGATCCCAGCTCCAGTAGCCGCCCCAGGCGTCAGCCGCCCACAGCGCGCCGAGAATCGTGGCGATCGTGAAGAACGCAAACCCAACGGTGATGGCCTTGTACATCACGTCGTCCAGCACCTCGAGGGACGGGAGCCGATCGGCCAGCACGCCGCGCTCCTTGAGCAGATAAGCCGAGCCCACCATGGCGGACAGGGCGAACGTGCCGTAACCGATGAAATTGGCCGGCACATGAATCTTCATCCACCAGCTCTGCAGTGCCGGTACCAGCGGCTGAATCTCCTGCGCGCTGCGCGACACCGTGTACCACAGCAGAAAGCCCACCGCCGCCGACACCACCAGCATCACGAAAGGCCCCAGCGCACGGGTCTTGTACCGCTGCTCATAGTACAGATAGAACAGCGAGGTGATCAGCGTGAAGAGGATGAACACCTCGTACAGATTCGAGATGGGGATGTGGCCAATGTCTGCGCCCACCAGGTACGACTCGTACCACCGCACCAGCATGCCGGTCAGACCGAGGACCACCGCAGCCCAGCACAGCTTGCTGCCGATGGATCCACCCGCTTCCCAGCGCAGCAGCAGCCCCGTCCAAAAGAACAGGGTAGACAGGAAGATCAGCGCACTCATCCACAGGATGGCGGACTGGCTGGCAAGGAAATACTTGAGGAAGAAGGCGTGTTCAGCGCGGGCGAGATCCGGCCCATTGGCGCCAGCGTATTGCGAGATGCTGAACAGCGACAACACGGCGATGCCGATCATCAGCACGCGCACCGGCTGCCACGTCCAGCCCAGCCATGCGAAGGCAGGCACTGCGGCAACGAGAATGCCGCGCTCGTAGCCGTCCATGTACGCACCATACCGCGAGAAGGCGTAACCCGCGCCGGCAGCCAGCATTGCAGCAAACAGCCAGTCAAACCAGCCCAGGCGGCGGAAATACGACGGGCGCTGCAGCGCACCCAGATCAGCGCTCGCCACGGTCGGTTGGGGATTGGTCGCTTCCATCACCTGCTCACTTCATTGGTTTGGGGTCGACGCTCGCTGCACCAGCGGCATCGGGTGCGGCGGGGGCGCCTGCCGCGGCGCGGATATCGTGCTTGAGGCGCTCGAACTCGCGGTCGAAGTCGAGCGTGCGGCGCATGGTCGACATGGCGGTCAGCACATGTGCACCGGAGGCGCTTTCGTTGGCATGACCGGATTGCGGTCTGATCCACAGCCACCAGCGGCGTTCTCGCACGTAAAACATGGAAAACACGCCCAGCACCAGCAGCAACGACCCAAGATACACGATGTTTTTGCCCGGCGCACGCGTGAGCTGGAAGACGCTGGCCTGCACCTGCTGGAAGTCGCTCAACTGCAGATAGACCGGTGCGCCGTAGAAGACATTGTCCGACAGCGCGTTGATGGCGCTCTGCAACCACTGGCTGCTCGCGGCATCGACGGTTGGCGCAGGCTGCCCGTCCTGGGCGCGGGCCAATTGCCACAGTTCCCACATGGAACTGTTGATGATCTTCATCAGCACATCGGCGGCCTTCTCACGCTCGCCTTCGGGCACCGATTTCTGCAGGAACGTGGCCACCGCGGCAAAGCCGCCCTGTGCACCTGCGGAGCCGTCCTTCACGTCCGCGGCGCCGGCAAAGAGATCGAGCGCGCGACGGGCGCTTTCCATCAACTGGTTGCGCAGTTCCGCGCGGTCTTCGCCCGGCATGGAGAGCAGCGCAAACCGGCGCGCCGCTTCGCCGCGCATCGCCGGATTCTGCAGCGCAGCGCGCAGGCGCATCCAGTCGGCCACGGTGCCTTGCGCATCGGCAGGAATGCGCAGATAGCGGAACGGCTCGTCCGGCTGCGAGCGCATGCCGGCCAGGAACACCGATTGCCCATCGAGCGTGACCGGCAGCATGTAGTTGCTGAACTCGTGTGCTTGCCCGTTGGCGTCGCGCAGCTTGTACTGCACCGACGGACCGACGTTGCGCAGGTCGCGGTCGCGCGTCATCTTGGTAACGTTGCCCAGCTCCGCGCGCAGACCGTTTTCCGCGCCGCCCTTTTTGCCGACGCCGCGTGCGTCCTGCTTGCCCGAGGCGTCGGTCACCGTTTCCACATTCATCAGGCGGAAGTCGGAGAACTCGACCGTGTAGTCGCCGCCCTTGCCGGTGAGCTTCGAGCTTTCGCCGACGACGCCCGACATGTCGAACGTCTTGGCGTTGTCGCCGTGCATCGGATAGCCGATCAACTTCAGTTTCGAGCCGCCATCTTCAAAGCTCGACTGATAGATCGCCACGCCGTCATACACAAACGGCTTGTTCACCTCCACGCGCGCAGCGGTCTGCTTGCCGGTGCGGCGGTCGGTCACGACGATGTCGCTGGCGAACAGCTTGGGCATGCCGGTCGAATAATGCTCGACGGTGAACTTCTTGAGCGTGATCGTGAACGGCAGATCCTGGATCAGGGCGCCATCCGCGATGTTCAAAATCGCCGTGCTGACGGTCGAACCTTCCGGCACGAACGCATTACCGCGAAAGCCCGGGTTCGATGTCGACAGCCGATGCTCCGGGCCGATGTCGCTGATGACGGCATTGCCCTTGATGGGCGACTTGCCGCCAAACCACATCTGCGCGCGGATCATCATGTCGCCGTCCAGCAGCCCGCCGATACAGATCACGACGATGGCCGTATGCGCCAGGATGTAGCCGATCTTGTTGCCCGCCCCTGCCTTTGCCGTGATGAGCGTCGCACCACCGTCGCGGGCGAACGCCTTGATACGGAAGCCGCGGTTTTGCGCGAGTGCGGCCAGGCGTGCGGTCACGGTGGCGATATCGACGGGGGAATCAAATTCGTCACGGTGATGGAACGCGCGCAGGCTGCCTTCGCGCACGTTCTCGCGCCAGGCGCGCATGTCGGCCAGCATCTTGGGCGCATTGCGCACGATGCACAGCGACGTCGACACCACCAGGAATGCCAGGATCAACAGAAACCACCACGCGCTATAGACGGTCGGCAGCGTCAGCGATCGGAATACGTCGGCCCAGAACGGCCCGAATTGGTTGACGTAGTTCGGGTACGGATCGTTCTGCTTGAGCACCGTGCCGATCACGCTGGCGATGGCGATCACCGTCAGCAGGCTGATCGCAAAACGCATCGACGACAGCAGCTCGACCGTTTCGCGCAACGCGCGACGGCGGGAGCGGATCTGGACGCCGGAAGTGGAGACCAAAGACATGCGGGGAAAAAACCTGTTCAGAAACGAAAACAGGGTGGCGATGCCAGGCGCATTGCCACCCTGTTCTTCTTATTGATTGTGCGGCCGTCACATGACAGCCGGGTGCGGCAGATTAGCGCAGGCCGGCAATGTAGTCGGCCACCGCCTTGATCTGCTGGGCCGTCATGCGACCGGCCAGGTCGTGCATCTGTACGCTGTTCTTGCGGGCGCCGCTCTGGAAGGCCACCAGTTGAGCCTCCGTGTATTCAGAGAACTGACCTGCGATACGCGGATACTGCGCCGGGATGCCAGCACCCGTCGGACCGTGACAGCCTGCGCACGCTGCGATACCGCGCTTGGCGTCCCCGCCGCGATACAGCTTCTGGCCCAGTTCGATCGTGTCCTTGCTCTTGGCCGAACCCGGCTTCCAGGCCGGTTGCTTGCCCAGGTAGGCGCCGATGTCCTTCATGTCCTGATCCGACAGCGCACTGGCGTACAGCGACATGACCGGGTGGTTGCGATCAGTCTTTGCCTTGAAATCCTTGAGCTGCTTTTCGACGTATTCGGCGTGCTGGCCGGCCAGCTTCGGGTTGACGTTCATGGCGCTGTTGCCGCCGGCGCCGTGACAGCTGGTACATGCGGGCACGCCATTGGCCGGCACACCGTTGTTGAAGATCGTTTCGCCGCGCGCGGCGTCGGCCTTGGCGACTTTTTGCTCTTCGGCATGGACCACGGAAAAGGCCGATGCCAGGGACAGCGCTGCGACAGCAAAAACGTTCGCGATGCGGTTCATTCGCACACCTTGTTTAGATTGTTTTCGAATGCTGCGTGCGCCGCCCTATGCGGGACCCTGCGGCGCCGGGCGCCCCCTCCTCCTCGTGCCGGATCAGCGCATGAAAACGGACCGGCCCGGGCCTCGGGGCGGTCCTGCGACGGATCTGGTGGGGACGTCCGTAAACCGGCGTATTGTACAATAACACCTCTGCAATGCGACCTCGCGGCGCAGCAACCACGCAGTTCTGAACTGCAGTTTACAGGTACTGCCGCGCATGTCGCTCCTGCATCAAGCCCGTTTCTTCATCACCGTCAATCATCTGCGTGATTTACCGGCGACCGCCGTGCCGGAAGTCGCATTTGCGGGCCGCTCCAACGCAGGCAAATCGACCGCAATCAATATCCTGTGCAATCAGAAGCGGCTGGCTTTTTCCAGCAAGACGCCCGGCCGCACGCAGCACATCAACTATTTCTCGGTGATGCCTGCCAAGGCGGAAGACCCACTCGGCTTCCTGGTCGACCTGCCCGGTTACGGCTATGCCGAAGCACCCGGCGAGACCAAATCGCACTGGGTTCATCTGCTCGGCGACTACGTCCAGGCGCGCCAGCAACTCGCCGGGCTCGTCATCATGATGGACGCGCGCCGGCCGTTTACCGACCTCGATTGCCAGATGGTCGAGTGGTTCCTGCCGACAGGCAAGCCGATCCACGTGCTGCTCACGAAGGCGGACAAGTTGACCAACAACGACGCCTCGCGCGCGCTCATGGCGGCACGCAAGGTGCTGGCCGATTACCGTGCGCAGATCGACGGTGATGTGTCGCTGACGGTGCAGCTGTTCTCGAGCCTGAAGCGCCGCGGCATTGAAGAAGCGCAGCGAATTGTCGCAGGCTGGCTGTGCCTGCCAGAGGCGCTGGAGCCCCAGCCGCAAGCCGAACAGGCAAAAAAAACCCCGTCGCCAAACGCGCAACGGGGGTAACGACCCCATCGAGCCATCGATGGGAACCCGCGTCAGGGAGGAGCCGCGGGGGACGCTGCATCAGCGTCGCTGGCGCATTGTCCGAGCATAGGATGGATAATCGCGACAAAGGTTTCGAAACTTCACAGTGTGTTCTTAGGGTCTGCTGAAATGATCGCGAGCTTCCCCGACCATCGTCCGCGCCGCATGCGCCGCGACGATTTCTCCCGCCGCATGATGCGCGAATCGCGCCTCACTCCCGACGACCTCATCTACCCCGTCTTCATCCTCGAAGGCACCAATGTGCGCCAAGCCGTGCCGTCCATGCCGGGCGTGGAGCGCGTGTCGATCGATGTGCTGTTGGGCGTGGCAGAGCAGTGCGTGCAGCTTGGCATTCCCGTGCTGGCGCTGTTCCCTGTCATCGAGCCGTCGCTCAAGACGCCGGATGGTATCGAGGCCGCCAATGCGGACGGACTGATCCCGCGCGCGGTGAAAGCGCTCAAGGCGCGCTTCCCTGAACTGGGGATTCTGACCGACGTGGCGCTCGATCCGTACACGAGCCACGGCCAGGACGGCGTGCTCGATGCCAACGGCTATGTGCTCAACGAAGAGACTGTCGACATTCTGATACGCCAGGCGCTGGTGCAAGCCGAGGCGGGCGTGGACATCGTCGCACCGTCGGACATGATGGACGGCCGCATCGGTGCGATCCGCCTGGCGCTGGAGAACGACGATCACATCTACACGCGCATCATGGCCTACGCGGCAAAGTACGCTTCAGCGTTCTACGGCCCGTTCCGTGATGCGGTGGGCTCGGCCGCCAATCTGGGCAAGAGCAACAAGATGACTTACCAGATGGACCCGGCCAACTCGGACGAGGCGTTGCGCGAAGTGGCGCTCGACATCGCCGAAGGCGCCGACATGGTGATGGTCAAGCCCGGCATGCCGTACCTCGATATCGTGCGACGCGTGAAGGATGAGTTCCGCTTTCCCACATACGTCTATCAAGTCAGCGGTGAATACGCGATGCTGAAAGCCGCCGCGCAGAACGGCTGGCTCGATCACGACAAGGTCGTGCTTGAGTCGCTGCTGGCGTTCAAGCGCGCGGGCGCGAACGGCATCCTGACCTATTTCGCGCTGGACGCCGCGCGCTTGCTGCGCGCGTAATCAAGCCGTCGGCTTGGCTGCCTGCGCCGTGCCGATGGCTCGGCGCAGGCTTTCCAGGAACGTGTCGGCGCGCTCGAAGCCAACCACACGCGCCTTCAGTTCGCGACCCTGCGCATCGAAAAAGATCGTCCCAGGCGGGCCGAACAAGCCAAAGCGCTTGAGCAATGCCTGGTCATCGGCATTGTTGGCCGTCACGTCGGCCTGCAGGAGCACCACGTCGGCAAGCGCCTTGCGCACCCGAGCATCGGTAAAGGTGAGGCGCTCCATCTCTTTGCAGCTTACGCACCAGTCGGCGTAGAAATCGAGCATCACCGCGCGGCCCGACGCACTGGCGTTGCGTACCTCGGCGTCGAGTTCGTCCGTGCTCTTCACGCGCTTGAAGGTCAGGCCATGCGCCTCGGCTTGCGTGGAAGCACCGGTCGATGCACGCAGCACCCCGGCCAGCGGTTGCAGCGGATCGCGCCCACCTGCAGCCACGCCCACCAGTTGCGCCGCACCCGCCAGCGCCAATACGACACCCACCACCTTGCCCAGGCGCTGCACGTTGCCTGCGCCGTCCGGCAGCGAGTCGAACGTCCGCAGAAACACGGCCGCACCGATCAGCAGCGCGCCCCAAGCCACCATCGCGGCCCACGCAGGCAACACCGGCTGCACGATGTAGAGGGCCACGGCCAACAAGATGAAGCCGAAGATCGCCTTGGTGACGGTCAGCCAATGCCCCGAGCGCGGCAGCAGATTGCCGGCACCCACGCCCACGAGAATCAGCGGCACCCCCATCCCCATGGACAGGGCAAACAGTGCTGTACCCCCCGTGGCCGCATCGCCGGTTTGTGCAATGTAGGCCAGCGCCCCCGCCAACGGTGCCGTCACGCACGGTGAAACGATCAACGCCGACAGCGCCCCCATAACCGCGGCGCCCGCAATCTGGCCGCCGCTTAGCTTGTTGGATGCCTGCGTCAACCGGTGATGCCACGACGCTGGCAACTGCAACTCGTACACGCCAAACATTGACAGCGACAGCAACGCAATCAGCAACGCAAACGTGCCCAACACCCAAGGGTTCTGCAGCGCAGCCTGAAGACCCTGCCCCGCCAAGCCCGCCGCCACGCCAAGCGCCGTATAGACCGTCGCCATCCCCAGCACATACGCCGCCGACACCAACGCAGCACGCATGCGCGTGGCATGCTCGCCCACCACGATGGCCGAGATGATCGGCAGCATGGGCAGCACGCACGGCGTGAATGTCAGCAACAAACCAAAGCCGAAGAACAGCAAGGCAATTGCCCCGAGGTTGCCACTGCCCAGCGTGCTGGCGATATGACTCTGTTGGTCCTCAGGCTCGGCCCCGCTGACTACTGCGGCGCTTGGTGCCGTCGGCACAGCGGCCGGCTCCACCTGGAATCGACTCTTCATCGGCGGATAACACAATCCCTGATCCGCGCATCCCTGTGACGTGACGATCAATGTGAACGGAGCCGTTGCGTTCTGTGCCTTCACGTGGAATGCGACTTCATGGCGATAGGTTTCGACGTCCTTGTTGAACGTCTCATCGAATTTGACCTTGCCTGCCGGCATGTCGGGCGGCGCAAGCGTGACCGTGGCCGGATCTGCTGCCACCGCGAAACGTTCGCGGTACATGTAGTAGCCATCGGCGATGGCAAACTTGATTTCGACAGTTTGGCCATCGACCTGTGTGGCGGAAAAGCGAAACGCCTGCTCGGGCGGGAGGAAATCGTCGGCAGCATGTGCGGGCAGTCGCGCCATCGCCAACGCGATAAGCAGCATTAGCAACTGCATCATGCGTCGCGCGGACAGAAACGAGGAGAAAGTCATATCAACGGCAAACGAACATCAATCGGGATGCTGGCGCGTTTCGTTGGCGACCCACCCAAGATACGCCGGCAAGCCGGCAGCGAGCGGCACAGCGATGATCTCAGGGACCTCATACGGATGGACCTCGCGCAGCGCGGTTTCCAACGCAGGGTAGGCGGTCCGCGTGGTCTTGATCAGCAGCGGAATCTCGACGGCCTGCTCGATCGCACCATTCCACCAATAAGCCGACGCGCAAGCCGGCAAGCGGTTGACGCAAGCTGCCGCACGAGATTCCAGTACAACCTTGGTAACGCGATCCGCGCTCGCGGCATCGGGTAGGTTGGTCAGCACCAGCAGTACTTCGGTTCCGGCAGACATAGACACTCCACGGATGTTTCCGATAGGTGGACGCCGAAAATAGGCAACAAAAAAGCCAGGATCAGAATCCTGGCTTCATTGTAATGCGCGCAGAAGCACGCATCCTGCAGCTTGCCCAGCGCGACGCCTTGTCGCACTGGCAAACATTGGCGATGCTTACTCAGCAGCGCCGTCGACTTCCACAGCTTCGGCAACTTCCGGACGGTCGAGCAGCTCGACCAGTGCCATCGGCGCATTGTCGCCCTGGCGGAAACCGAACTTCAGGATACGGGTATAGCCGCCCGGACGAGTCGCGAAACGCGGGCCCAGTTCGTTGAACAGCTTGGTAACCATGTCGCGGTCGCGCAGACGGGCGAATGCCAGACGGCGGTTGGCGACGGTGTCCTTCTTGGCTAGCGTGATCAGCGGCTCGACAACCTTGCGCAGCTCCTTGGCCTTCGGCAGGGTGGTCTTGATCAGCTCGTGCTGCAGCAGCGAGTTGGACATGTTGCGCAGCATCGCGAGACGGTGCGACGAGGTGCGGTTCAGTTTCCGCAAACCATGACGGTGACGCATGATGATTCCTTCTTAAGAGTGTTTGACCAGCTCTTCTATCACCTCTCGCGAGGCGCGGGCCGGTAGCCTTAACAATAGGCCGTTCAGACAGCAACGGCGGGAATACCGGCCGGTGCGAACGCACCGGCCGAGCACTGCAACTTACTTCTCCAGACCTGCCGGCGGCCAGTTCTCGAGCTTCATGCCGAGCGTCAGGCCACGCGATGCGAGGACTTCCTTGATCTCGTTGAGCGACTTGCGACCCAGGTTCGGGGTCTTGAGCAGTTCGTTCTCGGTACGCTGGATCAGATCGCCGATGTAGTAGATGTTTTCCGCCTTCAGGCAGTTGGCCGAACGCACGGTCAGCTCCAGGTCGTCGACCGGGCGCAGCAGGATCGGATCGATCTGCGGTGCACGGGCGGCGGCGGCCTCGGCGGCGCTTTCAGTGCCTTCCAACGCGGCAAACACCGACAGCTGATCCACCAGAATGCGAGCCGACTGGCGGATCGCCTCTTCCGGCGAAATCACGCCATTGGTTTCGATGTTCATCACCAGCTTGTCGAGGTCGGTACGCTGCTCAACGCGAGCGGACTCAACGGCGTAAGACACACGGCGCACCGGCGCGAACGATGCGTCCAGCACAATGCGGCCGATGACCTTGCTCGACTCATCGCCGAACTTGCGCACGTTGCCCGGCACATAGCCGCGGCCTTGCTCGACCTTCAGCTGCAGATCGAGCTTGCCGCCAGCCGACAGGTTCGCAATGACGTGACCCGGGTTGATGATTTCGACATCGTGCGGCAGCTCGATATCGGCCGCAGTCACTACGCCTTCGCCTTCCTTGCGCAGCGACACCGTGACTTCATCACGGTTGTGCAGCTTGAACACCACGCCCTTCAGGTTCAGCAACAGGTTGACGACGTCTTCCTGAACGCCATCGATGGTGGAGTACTCGTGGACGACCCCAGCGATCGTCACTTCGGTCGGTGCATAGCCGACCATTGACGACAGCAGCACGCGGCGCAGCGCGTTACCGAGCGTGTGGCCGTAGCCGCGCTCGAACGGTTCCATGACGACCTTCGCGTGATGATCGCCAAGCGGCTCAACCGCAATAATTTTGGGCTTCAGGAGTGCTGTTTGCATTAGGTTGTCCTATTTCAATACCCTCGGCTCGTTACACCGATAAGGCTGACGGGGACTAAAAGAATCCGCCACGGAATACGTGACGGAAGACGCGCGTACCGCAATCGCGTTGCGGCACGTAACGATTCGGATTGGATCTGCGCACCAGTGATACCCAGCGCTCGAACACAATGTAGACGATGAGCGTCCCCAAAAGGCGCACGAGCCCGCACCTTGCGGTACGGGCCTCGTCATTAACGCGAATACAATTCGACGATCAGGCTTTCGTTGATGTCGCCGGCGATATCTGCGCGATCCGGAACTTGCTTGAAGGTGCCTTCCATCTTCTTGGCATCCACGGCAACCCACGTCGGGAAGCCGGTTTGCTCTGCCAGCGTCAGCGATTCGGCAATACGCACTTGCTTCTTCGACTTTTCACGGATGGCAATCACGTCGCCCGTCTTGATCTGGGCCGACGGCACGTTCAGTGCTTGACCGTTCACCAGAATCGCCTTGTGCGACACCAGCTGCCGCGCCTCTGCGCGGGTCGAGCCGAAGCCCATGCGGTACACGACGTTGTCCAAGCGCGATTCCAGCAGTTGCAACAGGGTTTCACCCGTGTTGCCCTTGCGACGATCGGCTTCAGCGAAGTAGCGGCGGAACTGACGCTCAAGCACGCCGTAGATGCGCTTGACCTTCTGCTTTTCACGCAGTTGGTTGCCGTAGTCGGAGGTGCGGGCACCGGAGGTGCGGCCGTGCTGACCAGGCTTGCTGTCCAGCTTGCACTTGTCGGCGAGGGAGCGACGTGCGCTCTTCAGGAAAAGGTCAGTACCTTCGCGGCGAGACAGTTTCGCCTTGGGACCGGTATAGCGTGCCACGTTATGTTCCTTCGTTATCAGTCATCCGAGGCGCACGGCTTCGGATGGTCCGCCTGCTCAGCCCTAAACAACGGGACGGCAGCGAACAGTGGGCTTATGAAAAGACGAAACCCGCCTTCCGGGAACCCGGAAGACAGGCAAGCGGGCAAGTATAGCACCCGCAGACCGACCTCGCCAACAGCGGGCGCGGTCGGTCGAATCGCTTAGATACGACGGCGCTTCGGCGGACGGCAGCCGTTATGCGGCACCGGCGTCACGTCTTCGATCAACTGGATCTTGATACCCAGGTTGTTCAGTGCACGCACTGCCGATTCACGACCGGGGCCCGGGCCCTTGATGCGCACTTCCAGGTTCTTGATGCCTTGGTCCTGCGCCACGCGGCCAGCACTTTCAGCTGCGACCTGGGCGGCGAACGGCGTCGACTTACGCGAGCCCTTGAAGCCTTGGCCACCCGAAGTCGCCCACGACAGAGCGTTGCCCTGGCGGTCGGTGATCGTGATGATCGTGTTGTTGAACGACGCGTGAACGTGCGCGATGCCGTCGGCGACGTTCTTGCGAACCTTCTTGCGCGCGCGCTGGGCGGCGGTATTCGCTGCTTTTGCCATAGTTCCTATCCTTTACCCGACGGATTACTTCTTGAGCGCGACGCCGGCCTTGCGCGGACCCTTACGGGTACGGGCATTGGTGCGAGTACGCTGACCACGCATCGGCAGGCCCTTGCGATGGCGCACGCCACGGTAGCAGCCCAGATCCATCAGGCGCTTGATGTTCATCGTCGTTTCACGGCGCAGATCGCCTTCAACGAGGAACTTCTCGATTTCCTTACGCAGCGCGTCCTGGTCCGGATCCGTTAGGTCCTTGACCTTCTTGTCGGTCGGGATGCCAGTAGCCTCGCAAATCTTCTGAGCGCGCGAGCGGCCGATACCGTAGATCGCCGTCAGGCCAATCACGGTATGTTTGTGGTTGGGGATGTTGACCCCTGCGATACGTGCCATTCGTCAATCCTCTTTGCGAAATTAGCCTTGGCGCTGCTTATGACGCGGGTCCGACGAGCAGATCACACGCACCACGCCCTTGCGCTTGATGATTTTGCAGTTGCGGCAAATGCGCTTAACAGAAGCCAGCACTTTCATGATTTTCCTCTTCCTTCAATTCCAGTCCGCTCACTTCGCCCGGAATACGATGCGCGCGCGGGACAGATCATACGGGGTCAATTCGACCGTCACCTTGTCCCCGGGCAAGATGCGGATGTAATGCATGCGCATCTTGCCGGAAATATGGCCTAACACTACGTGGCCGTTCTCTAGCTTGACGCGAAACGTTGCGTTGGGGAGGTTTTCCAGCACCTCGCCCTGCATCTGGATCACGTCATCTTTAGCCATGTCCCTTCAGGTTCGTGCGATCGCTCTTAGCGGAGCGTCAGGTTTCCCTTGAAATTCGCCTTCTTCATCAAAGACTCGTACTGCTGAGACATCACGTAGGACTGCACTTGTGCCATGAAGTCCATCGTGACAACCACGATGATCAACAGGGATGTCCCACCAAAGTAGAACGGCACATTCCAGCGCAGCACCAAGAACTCCGGCAACAGACACACCAGCGTGATGTAGATCGCACCCGCCAGGGTCAACCGCACCAGAATCTTGTCGATATACCGCGTGGTTTGCTCGCCCGGACGGATGCCCGGAATGAACGCCCCACTTTTCTTCAGGTTATCCGCCACTTCCCGGCTGTTATAGACCAGCGCGGTGTAGAAGAAACAGAAGAAGATGATCGCCGCTGCATACAGCAGGATGTACACCGGCTGACCCGGCGACAGCGTCGCTGCCAGGTCCTTGACGACCCGTGCGACCGGATTCGTCGAGTTACCGGCTGTAAACCAGCCCGCGATCGTGGCCGGGAACAGAATGATCGACGATGCAAAGATCGGCGGAATCACCCCAGCCATGTTCAACTTCAGCGGCAAATGCGACGACTGCCCGCCATAAATCTTGTTACCAACCTGCCGCTTTGCGTAATTGACGAGGATCTTGCGCTGACCGCGTTCAATGAACACAACCAAGAACGTCACCGCACCGATAATCGCCACCACCAGGATCGCCGAGAAAATCCCCATCGATCCGGTACGCACCAGCTCGAACAACCCGCCGATCGCGTTGGGCAGTCCCGCAGCAATCCCGCCGAAAATGATGATCGAGATCCCGTTGCCCAGACCGCGCTCGGTGATCTGCTCACCCAGCCACATCAGGAACATGGTGCCCGTCACCAGCGTAATCACGGCGGTGGCCCGGAACATCAGACCCGGATCCAAAACCAGACCCGGCTGTGCTTCGAGTGCCACTGCAATCCCCAGCGCCTGGAACGTTGCCAGGACGACCGTACCGTAGCGCGTGTACTGCGTAATCTTGCGCTGGCCGGCTTGGCCTTCCTTCTTCAACGATTCCAGCTGCGGCAACACGATCGTCAGCAGTTGCATGATGATCGACGCCGAGATGTACGGCATGATCCCCAGCGCAAACACCGTGAAACGCGACAGCGCGCCGCCGGAGAACAGGTTGAACATCCCGAGGATGCCACCCGACTGCCGTTGGAAAAGCTGCGCCAGTTGATCCGGATCGATACCCGGCACAGGAATGTGCGCACCGATCCGGTACACCAGCAGTGCCAGAACCAGGAACACCAGCCGACGGCGAAGATCGCCGTACTTGGCCGTGTTCTTGGCCTGGGCCATCACATTAGGTTTCGCCGTGGCCAAACGGATGCTCCGTCAGTGTAAAACAGCAGGCTATTAGGCCAGCGAGCCACCAGCCGCTTCGATTGCAGCTTTCGCCCCAGCCGTCGCGCCGATACCCTTCAGAGTGACCTTCTTGTCGATTTCGCCAGACAGGATCACCTTGGCGCTCTTGACCATCTCGCCAACGAGGCCGGCTTGCTTGAGGGACAGCAGATCGATTTCTTCGATCGGCAGGCCCGCCAGGTCGCCCAGACGCACTTCAGCGGTGAATTCCTTGGTCAGCGAGGTGAAACCACGCTTGGGGAGACGACGATGCAGGGGCATCTGGCCGCCTTCGAAGCCGACCTTATGGAAACCACCTGAACGCGACTTCTGCCCCTTGTGACCACGACCAGCCGTCTTGCCCAGGCCCGAACCAATACCGCGACCGACGCGGCGCTTGGCGTGCTTGGAGCCGGCTGCCGGCTTCAGGTTATTCAGTTGCATGTTCTTCTCCGTCTTGCCTTAGCCGATGACCTTGACCAGGTAGGACACCTTGTTGATCATGCCGCGCACTGCGGGCGTGTCCTGCAATTCGGACACCGAGTTCATGCGGCGCAGGCCCAGGCCGCGCACCGTGGCGCGGTGGTCTTCGCGCGTACCGATCAGGCTGCGCACGAGTTGGACTTTCACGGTTTTCTGCGACATATCGTTCACCTATCCCTTCGGCTTAGCCGAGGATCTCTTCGACCGACTTGCCACGCTTGGCGGCAACTTCGGCCGGGGTGCTCATCTTGCGCAGGCCATCCAGCGTTGCGCGCACCATGTTGTAAGGATTGGTCGAACCGTGCGACTTGGTCACGATGTTCGTCACGCCCATCACTTCGAAGATAGCGCGCATCGGGCCGCCGGCGATCACGCCGGTACCGTCCTTCGCGGGCATCATCTGCACCTTCGCGGCGCCATGCTTGCCAACCACTTCGTGCTGCAGCGTACCGTTCTTCAGCGGGACCTTGACCATCTTGCGACGGGCTTCGTCCATTGCCTTCTGCACAGCCACCGGGACTTCCTTAGCCTTACCCTTGCCCATGCCGATACGGCCGTCGCCGTCGCCCACCACAGTCAGAGCAGCGAAACCGAGAATCCGGCCGCCCTTGACCACCTTGGTCACACGGTTGACCGCGATCATCTTCTCGCGAAGACCGTCGTCGCGTTCGTCCCCTTGGACCTTAGGTTGAATTTTTGCCATGACGATATCCTCTATGCCGGCTTAGAACTTCAGGCCAGCTTCGCGTGCCGCGTCGGCCAGAGCCTTTACGCGACCGTGATAACGGAAACCCGAGCGATCGAACGCCACGGCTTCGATGCCGGCAGCCTTCGCCTTCTCAGCGATACGCTTACCCACCAGGGTGGCAGCAGCGGTGTTGCCACCGTTGCCGTTCAGTTCCTTGCGGACTTCGGCTTCCGCCGTCGAGGCCGAAGCCAGGACTTTGGTGCCATCTTCCGAGAAGACCTGCGCATAAATGTGCAGGTTCGTACGGTGCACAGCCAGACGGGCGACGTTCAGTTCCGCAATTTTCAGGCGGGTCTGACGTGCACGGCGCAGACGCGAGTCATTTTTGTTCATGATGTGCACCTTACTTCTTCTTGGTTTCCTTCAGGATCACACGCTCATCGGCGTAGCGCACACCCTTGCCCTTGTAAGGCTCCGGCGGACGATAACCACGCACTTCAGCGGCGACCTGACCAACTTTTTGCTTGTCCGAACCCTTGATGATGATTTCGGTTTGCGTCGGCGTTTCCGCCTTCACGCCTTCCGGCATCTCATGGATCACGTCGTGCGAGAAACCGAGTTGCAGCTTCAGAGCGGTGCCCTGAACCGATGCACGGTAACCCACGCCGACCAGGTTCAGCTTGCGCTCGAAGCCCGTCGTCACACCCTTGACCATGTTGGCCGTCAGGGCGCGCATCGTACCTTGCAACGCATTAGCTTCACGCGACTCATCTGCCGGCGCGAACGTGATCGTGCCGTTGTCGGTGGTGACCTTGACCAACGAGTGAATCGGCTGCGTCAGGGTACCCAGCGGGCCCTTAACGGTCAGCAGACCACCTGCGAAATTAACTTCGGCGCCCTTGGGCAGCGCGATGGGAGCCTTACCTACGCGAGACATGGTTCCCCTCCCTTAGGCGACGTAGCAAATGACTTCGCCACCGACACCGGTTGCGCGGGCGCGGCGGTCCGTCATCAGACCCTGCGGGGTCGAGATGATGGCAACACCCAGGCCGTTCATCACTTGCGGGATTTCATTACGGCCCTTGTACACACGCAGACCAGGCTTCGAGACGCGCTCCAGGCGCTCGATGACCGGGCGGCCAGCGTAGTACTTCAGACCAATCGTCAGCGTGGACTTACCACCCTGCTCGGTCACGGCGAATTCGTCGATGTAGCCTTCGTCCTTCAGGACTTTGGCGATTGCCACCTTCAGCTTCGACGACGGCATGACCACCGACGCTTTTTCCACCGCTTGCGCGTTGCGGATACGCGTCAGCATATCGGCGATCGGATCGCTCATGCTCATACTGTTTCTCCTGTAGCCTGTGCGTGATTACCAGCTGGCTTTCGTCAGACCCGGGATCTCGCCCTTGAAGGCGATCTCGCGGAGCTTATTACGCGCCAGGCCGAACTTACGGAACGTACCGCGGGGACGACCGGTGATCGAGCAGCGGTTGCGCTGACGCGTCGGATTTGCGTTGCGCGGCAGCGCTTGCAACTTCAGACGCGCTTCGTAGCGCTCTTCTTCCGACTTGCTTTGGTCGGCCACGATGGCTTCGAGAGCGGCGCGCTTCTCAGCGTACTTGGCCACGAGCTTGGCACGCTTCTTCTCGCGTTCGATCAGAGACAATTTAGCCACGGTAACCCCTTAATTACGGAACGGGAACTTGAACGCATTGAGGAGCGCCTTCGCTTCCTCGTCGTTCTTCGCAGTCGTCGTGATGCTGATGTTCAGACCACGGAGTGCGTCGATCTTGTCGTACTCGATCTCGGGGAAAATGATCTGCTCTTTCACACCGATGTTGTAGTTGCCGCGACCATCGAACGCCTTACCCGACACACCACGGAAGTCGCGCACACGGGGCAGCGACACGGTGATGAAGCGATCCAGGAATTCGTACATACGTTGGCCACGTAGCGTGACCATCGTACCGATCGGGTAACCCTGGCGAATCTTGAAGCCGGCGATAGCCTTGCGGGCTTTCGTCACGATGGGCTTCTGGCCAGCGATCTTGATCAGGTCGCCCGTGGCGTGCTCGATGACCTTCTTGTCATTGATGGCTTCACCAAGACCCATGTTCAGGGTGATCTTGGTGATACGCGGCACTTCCATCACGGACTTGTAACCAAACTGCTTGATCAGTTCGGGCACAACCTTCTCTTTGTAAAACTCTTGCAGACGCGCAGTCATGCTCAACTCCTCTCTATTGCCCAGAATCAAGCGCCGACGGCAGCACCGGTGGTCTTCAGCACGCGCGTCTTCACGCCGCCTTCAACCTTGATGCCGACGCGCGACGGCTTGCCATTGGCATCCACGAGCGCAACGTTCGAAATATGGATGGGCATGACCTTGTCGACCACACCACCCGTGGTACCCAGCATCGGGTTCGGACGCACGTGCTTCTTTGCAACGTTCACGCCTTCAACCGTCACATGCTCGGCGAGCACGGCCAGCACAGTACCTTGCTTGCCCTTGTCTTTACCGGTACGGACGATGACGCGATCGCCCTTGCGAATCTTGTTCATGCGGCCTCCGTTTACAGCACTTCCGGCGCGAGCGACACGATCTTCATGAAGCGCTCGGTACGGAGTTCGCGAGTGACCGGCCCGAAGATACGGGTGCCGATCGGCTCAAGCTTGGTGTTCAGCAGCACGGCGGCATTGCCGTCGAACTTGATGAGCGAGCCGTCAGGACGGCGCACGCCCTTGGCGGTACGCACCACCACGGCATTGTAGATATCGCCCTTCTTCACGCGACCACGCGGGGCAGCATCCTTGACGCTGACCTTGATGATGTCGCCGACGCTGGCGTAGCGGCGCTTCGAACCGCCCAGCACCTTGATGCACATGACTTCACGCGCACCCGTGTTATCGGCCACTTCGAGCCGGCTTTCTGTCTGAATCATGGTGTTCTCGTCCCAACTTAATTCGCCAAACGCACAATGCGCAGAGGCGATCAGTCTTGGTCCCGCCGGCTGCTGGCATTGCGCCAACTGCGATTGGGTTGATCAACTTGAAGTCGGTAGCTGCCCGACGGCGATTGCCGCCTGGCCCATTCGCTTTTCCCTCACCCGAGCCACCAGCAGATTTGCCAGCCACCCTCTGAAAGGGAAAGACCGAGACTATATCACATAATCTCGGCCTTGCAACAGCAAAATACTCCGCTGTTGTTTTAGATCACGCGTGCAGCCTCAAGCAGACGCGACACTACCCACGACTTGGTGCGGGAGAGCGGACGCGATTCCGTGATCTCAACCTTGTCGCCTTCGTTGTACTGGTTGGCTTCGTCGTGCGCGTGATACTTCTTCGAGCGCACCACGTACTTGCCGTACAGCGGATGCTTGACGCGGTTTTCGATCAGGACCGTGACGGTCTTGTCCATCTTGTTGCTGACAACGCGACCGACGAGCGTGCGCTTCAGGGACGTTGCGGCTTCAGTCATTTCTGGTTCCCCTTCTGGCCCAGCACGGTGCGGACACGCGCGATGTCACGACGCACCTTCTTCAGCTGGCTGGTGTTCTGCAGCTGTTGCGTCGCTTTTTGCATGCGCAGGCCAAATTGGGCCTTCAGCAGCTCGGAGAGCTCCTGGTTCAGCCCGGCGACATCTTTGTCGCGCAGTTCGGATGCTTTCATGGTGTGTGCTCCTTACGTTCCGACCTGACGCACCACGAAGCTGGTCGCGATCGGCAGCTTGGCAGCGGCCAGGCGGAATGCCTCGCGTGCCAGTTCTTCGCCAACGCCGTCCATTTCGTACAGCATCTTGCCCGGCTGAATTTCAGCCACGTAGTATTCCGGGTTGCCCTTACCGTTACCCATACGGACTTCGGCAGGCTTCTTCGAGATCGGCTTGTCCGGGAAAATCCGGATCCAAATGCGGCCGCCACGCTTGATGTGACGGGTCATCGCACGACGGGCCGACTCAATCTGACGCGCGGTCAGACGGCCGCGGCCCATCGCCTTCAGACCGAACTCGCCGAACGAGACTGCGTTGCCGCGCGTCGCGATACCGGTGTTACGGCCCTTCTGCTCCTTGCGGTACTTCCTGCGCTTAGGTTGCAGCATGTTTATTCTCCAGTCTTGGCGTCGGCGCCACGACGGGCACCTGCACCAGCACCAGCACCGCGGCGCTGACCGGCCGGGCGACCTTCGCCCTCACGGCGACGACCTTCCGGGCGACCCGGACGCTTGCGGCGCTCTTCTTGCGGCTCTTCCACGACGGGTGCGTCGTTGCGACCGAGGTGGTCACCCTTGTACACCCACACCTTGACACCGATGATGCCGTAGGTGGTTTCCGCTTCGGAGAAGCCGTAGTCGATATCTGCGCGCAGCGTGTGCAGGGGCACACGGCCTTCGCGGTACCACTCGGTACGGGCGATTTCGATGCCGTTCAGACGGCCCGAGCTCATGATCTTGATGCCTTGGGCACCCAGACGCATCGCGTTCTGCATCGCGCGCTTCATTGCGCGACGGAACATGATGCGGCGCTCGAGCTGCTGCGTGATCGAATCTGCGATCAGCTGTGCATCGACTTCCGGCTTGCGAATTTCTTCGATGTTCACGTGCACGGGCACGCCCATGCGACGCTGCAGTTCAGCCTTCAGCAGTTCGATGTCCTCGCCCTTCTTGCCGATCACCACGCCCGGACGCGAGCTGTAAATGGTGATACGAGCATTCTTGGCCGGACGCTCGATGACCACGCGGCCCACCGACGCGTTCTTCAGCTTCTTCTTCAGAAACTCACGAACCTCGATGTCTTCCTTGAGCATGCCGGCAAACTGGGTGTTGCTCGCGTACCAACGCGAGGCCCAGTTACGGCTGACAGCCAGACGGAAGCCAGTCGGATGAATCTTCTGTCCCATCGTGACCCCTTAGTTGCCCAGCGTCACAGTGATGTGACAGGTTTGTTTCTCGATGCGGTTGCCACGGCCCTTCGCACGCGCCGTGAAACGCTTGAGCGACGTGGCCTTGTCGATGTAGATCGACTTGACCTTCAGCTCGTCGATATCGGCGCCTTCATTGTGCTCGGCGTTCGCGATGGCGGACTCAACCACCTTCTTCACGATGCCAGCCGCCTTCTTCGGGCTGAACGTCAGCACGTTGAGCGCGCGCTCGATCGACAGGCCGCGAATCTGGTCAGCGACCAGGCGCGTCTTCTGTGCGGAGATACGGGCGCCGCGATGAATCGCTTTAACTTCCATGATTGCCCCTTATCGCTTCGCTTTCTTGTCGGCAGCGTGGCCCTTGAACGTACGCGTGAGCGCAAATTCGCCGAGCTTGTGGCCAACCATGTTTTCCGTGACATACACGGGCACGTGCTGACGGCCGTTGTGAACGGCGATCGTCAGGCCGATGAAGTCCGGCAGAATGGTCGAACGACGCGACCACGTCTTGATGGGCTTCTTGTCCTTCGTCTGCACTGCCGCCTCAACCTTCTTCAGCAGGTGGGCGTCAATGAAAGGACCCTTTTTTACGGAACGAGTCATATCTAAGCTCCTACCTACCGATTAACGCTTGTGACGGCGCTGAACGATCATGCTGTCAGTGCGCTTGTTACGACGGGTGCGGTAGCCCTTGGTCGGCGTGCCCCACGGGGACACCGGATCACGGCCTGCTGCAGTCTTGCCTTCACCACCACCATGCGGGTGGTCGACCGGGTTCATCACCACACCGCGAACGGTCGGGCGAATACCGCGCCAACGGGTTGCACCTGCCTTGCCGATCTGGCGCAGGCTGTGCTCTTCGTTGCCGACTTCACCAATGGTCGCACGGCACTCGATGTGCACGCGGCGCACCTCACCCGAGCGCAGACGCACTTGAGCGTAAATGCCTTCGCGAGCCAGCAGCACGGCGGACGTACCGGCCGAACGGGCAACTTGAGCGCCCTTGCCCGGCAGGATTTCCACGCAGTGGATCGTCGTACCGACCGGGATGTTGCGGATCGGCAGGTTGTTACCGGCCTTGATCGGCGCTTCCGATCCGTTAGCGATGGCTTGGCCAACCACAGCGCCCTTCGGGGCGATGATGTAGCGGCGCTCGCCGTCAGCGAACAGCACGAGTGCGATGTTGGCGCTACGGTTCGGATCGTATTCCAGGCGTTCGATCTTGGCCGGGATACCGTCCTTGTCGTTACGCTTGAAATCGACGATGCGATAGTGATGCTTGTGACCACCGCCCTTATGACGGGTGGTGATGTGGCCGTTGTTGTTACGACCCGACTTCTGGATTTGCTTTTCCAGCAGCGGAGCGTGCGGCGCGCCCTTGTGAAGGTCGGGGTTAACGACCTTCACCATCGAGCGGCGGCCCGGCGATGTCGGCTTGGTTTTGACGAGTGCCATGATTACTTGGCCTCCGCTTCAAAATTGATTTCCTGGCCCGGCTTCAGCGACACATAGGCCTTCTTCACGTGGTCACGACGACCCATGAAGCGGCCGAAGCGCTTTTGCTTGCCCTTCTGGTTCAGGATCTGGACGGACTCGACTTCGACCTTGAACAGCAGCTCGACAGCAGCCTTCACTTCGCCCTTGTTGGCGTCGCGAGCCACTTCGAACACGACCTGTTCGTTCTTCTCGGCCACCAGGGTTGCCTTTTCAGACACCACAGGCGCCAGCAGCACCTGCATCAGGCGATGGTCGTTCTTGGCAACTTGCGTCATTTCAGCAACTCCTCGATCTGCGCGACGGCTGCCTTGGTCACGAGCACCTTCTTGTAGTGCACGAGCGACAGCGGGTCGGCGTGACGCGGCTCAACCACGAGCACGTGCGCCAGGTTGCGCGATGCCAGGAAGAGGTTTTCGTCCAGGTTATCGGTAATCACGAGCACCGAATCCAGGCCCATGGCGCGGAACTTGTCGGCCAGCAGCTTGGTTTTGGGCGCGTCGACGGACAGGCTGTCAACGACGTTGATGCGACCTTCACGGGCGAGCTGCGAATAGATCGAGCGCATGCCGGCGCGGTACATCTTCTTGTTGACCTTCTGCGAGAAGTTTTCTTCCGGGCTGTTCGGGAAGATACGACCACCCCCGCGCCACAGCGGGGAGGAGCTCATACCTGCACGGGCGCGGCCCGTACCCTTTTGACGCCACGGCTTCTTGGTCGTGTGCTTGACCTCTTCACGGTCCTTCTGCTTACGGTTACCGCTGCGAGCGTTGGCCTGATAAGCGACGACGACTTGGTGAACGAGGGCTTCGTTGTAGTCACGGCCGAACACTTCCGGCGAGGCAGCAACGCCGGCGCCGAGTTGACCGTTGTCCTGGAGCAGCTTCAGTTCCATGCGTTTGCTCCTTATGCCTTCTTGGCGCGGGCCTTCACGGCCGGCGTGACGATGACTTGACCGCCCTTGGCGCCCGGAATCGCACCCTTGACCAGCAGCAGCTTGCGCTCTGCGTCGATCTTGGCGATTTCCAGATTCTGGACGGTACGGGTGACGTCACCCATGTGACCGGTCATGCGCTTACCCGGGAACACGCGGCCCGGATCCTGCGCCATACCGATCGAGCCCGGCACGTTGTGCGAGCGCGAGTTACCGTGCGAGGCGCGGCCCGACGAGAAGTTGTAACGCTTGATGGTACCGGCGTAGCCCTTACCAATCGTCACACCCTGGACGTCGATCTTCTGACCGACTTCGAACAGGTCGACGCTGATGTTCGCGCCAGGCTGGAACTCAGCGGCACGAGCGGCATCCACTCGGAATTCTTTGATGACTTCGCCCGCTTCCACGCCGGCTTTGGCGAGATGACCCGCCAGTGGCTTGGTGACGCGGCTGGCGCGTCGGGTGCCGAAGGTGACTTGAACCGCGGTATAACCGTCGGTCTCGTCCGTCTTGATTTGCGTCACGCGGTTGTCGCCGACCTCGAGCACGGTGACGGGAATCGAATCGCCGTCGTCCGTGAAAATACGGGTCATGCCAACCTTGCGACCTACAAGGCCAAGGCTCATGGTTTGCTCCATTCCCAGCTGCGATTGGCCGGGGCTGATTGATACTACGAATCTTGAACTGGACTGCGCCTAAAGAGACAGCGCGAGGCCAAATGGCCAGCCCACTCCCCTGAGTAAAGGGGTAGCCCTACAATATATCCCGGTTACGAACAATATGCAAGGCCGATTGCCGGATAGCGTCCGGATGTCGTGTGCAATGCAACATCCGCCACCTCAAAAGCAAAACGGCGAGCACTTGGCTCGCCGTTTGCCCTTTACCGGAAGGATCCGGCAGCGGTGTCTTGCTTATTGCAGCTTGATCTCGACGTCCACACCGGCCGGCAGGTCCAGCTTCATCAGCGCGTCGACAGTCTTATCCGTCGGGTCGACGATGTCCATCAGGCGCTGGTGCGTGCGGATTTCGAACTGGTCGCGGCTGGTCTTGTTGACGTGCGGCGAACGCAGAACGTCGAAACGCTGGATGCGAGTCGGCAGGGGCACCGGGCCCTTGACGATCGCGCCGGTGCGCTTGGCGGTCTCGACGATTTCAGCGGCCGACTGGTCGATCAGGCGATAGTCGAAAGCCTTCAGGCGGATACGGATCTTCTGGTTCTGCATGATGTTTCCTTAAAGAGCATGGCGGCCGGGCCGCCGGTAGATTGAAAGAGCGATGCAACAGGCGATGCGCCGCACCCCTTGCGAGGAACAGCGCATCAATCCGCCTTTTACTTCAGGATCTTGGCAACGACGCCAGCACCGACGGTACGACCACCTTCACGGATTGCGAAGCGCAGACCTTCTTCCATGGCGATCGGGGCGATCAGCTTGACGG